>Ga0102589_1000321_pt1 | contig 113956 bp, 105 predicted proteins | sample AraplaMF_Col_mLB_FD_76858 | JGI IMG/M metagenome (GOLD analysis project Ga0102589, IMG submission 76858) | Arabidopsis root microbial communities from the University of North Carolina, USA - plate scrape MF_Col_mLB | ecosystem: Host-associated > Plants > Roots > Endosphere | place: USA...
TTTCCTTGTCCTTGGGCAGCTCGATCGCGCCGGTCACGTCCGTCGTGCGGAAGTAGAACTGCGGACGGTAGTTGTTGAAGAACGGCGTGTGACGGCCGCCTTCGTCCTTGGACAGCACGTACACCTCGGCGGTGAAGTGCGTGTGCGGCTTGATCGAGCCGGGCTTGCACAGCACTTGGCCGCGCTCGACTTCTTCGCGCTTGGTGCCGCGCAGCAGCACGCCGACGTTGTCGCCCGCTTGACCTTGGTCGAGCAGCTTGCGGAACATTTCCACGCCGGTGCAGGTGGTCTTGACGGTCGGGCGGATGCCGACGATCTCGATTTCTTCGCCGACCTTGATCACGCCGCGCTCGACGGCGCCGGTCACGACGGTGCCGCGACCCGAGATCGAGAACACGTCTTCGACGGGCATCAGGAAGGTGCCGTCCACGGCGCGCTCGGGCGTCGGGATGTAGGTGTCGAGCGCTTCAGCCAGCTTCATGATGGCTTCTTCGCCCAGCTTGCCCTTGTCGCCTTCCAGGGCAAGCTTGGCCGAGCCGTGGATGATGGGGGTGTCGTCGCCCGGGAACTCGTACTTGTCGAGGAGTTCGCGCACTTCCATTTCGACCAGCTCGAGCAGCTCGGCGTCGTCGACCATGTCGCACTTGTTCAGGAAGACGATGATGTAGCCCACACCGACCTGGCGAGCCAGCAGGATGTGTTCACGGGTCTGGGGCATCGGGCCGTCGGCGGCCGAGCACACCAGGATGGCGCCGTCCATCTGGGCGGCGCCGGTGATCATGTTCTTCACATAGTCGGCGTGGCCGGGGCAGTCCACGTGTGCGTAGTGGCGGTTGGCCGTTTCGTACTCGACGTGGGCGGTGTTGATCGTGATGCCGCGGGCCTTTTCTTCGGGCGCTGCGTCGATCTGGTCGTAGGCCTTGGCTTCGCCGCCGAACTTGGCCGACAGCACCGTGGCGATCGCCGCCGTCAGCGTGGTCTTGCCGTGGTCAACGTGACCGATCGTGCCCACGTTCACGTGCGGCTTGGTGCGGGTGAATTTACCTTTTGCCATTTTTCGACTCCGAAAAAAACGATTTCAACGTATGCAGATGGGTTGCAAACCTGCCGTTGCAACCCCCAGAAACTGGTGCCCTTTGCGGGAATCGGACCCGCGACCTCTCCCTTACCAAGGGAGTGCTCTACCACTGAGCCAAAAGGGCTTTTGTCTAACCAATCGCTTCCGGCGCCGAACCGGGTCTCTGGAGCGGGAGACGGGAATCGAACCCGCGTCATCAGCTTGGAAGGCTGGGGTTCTACCATTGAACTACTCCCGCATCGGGGGCACTTCAAGGCACCCAAAGCGCTAGATCCAATCGCTCTTAGAAACCAAATTCATCGCTGGTGGAGAGGGCTGGATTCGAACCAGCGTACTCGTAAGAGGGCAGATTTACAGTCTGCTGCCATTAACCACTCGGCCACCTCTCCGGCGAACCTCGAAATATAGCACGATTTTGTGACTACACAGAAATCCCAGCGCCAAGAAGAAGCGGGAGAACTGCACGAGGCGGAACTGCAAGGATTATCCGCGAAATCAGCCGCCCATCTGGCGAGACTCCCGCCAGGCACGCGCCTCGCCGAAATGTCCGCAGCCGATGAAGGGCGCGGGCGGGCGCAACGCGGAAAGCGGCGACGGATGATTCGACATCAGCACCTTGTGGCGCTTAACGTCGATCAACGCACGCTTACTTTGCGCATGCGAGCCCCATAGCATGAAAACAACAGGTTTCGCACCGCCCGACACATGGCGGATGACGGCATCGGTCAGCACCTCCCAGCCGCGGCCCGAATGGCTGGCCGGCTGGCCCTCCTCGACCGTGAGGCAGGTGTTGAGCAGCAGCACGCCGTGGGTCGCCCACTTCACCAGGCTGCCGCCAGGGTTCGGAAACGGCGGCGGTGGCGTTCCAAGGTCGCGCTGGAGTTCCTTGAAGATGTTGCGCAGCGACGGCGGCAGCGCCACGCCGGGCGCCACCGAGAACGCAAGCCCTTCGGCCTGGCCGCGCCCGTGGTACGGGTCCTGGCCCAGGATCACGACGCGCACGTCTTCGGGCGGCGTCAGTTCCAGCGCCCGCAGCGGCTGCGGAGGAAAGATCACGGCCCCGGCGTCGAGGCGTTCGCGCAGGAAACTCCGCAGCTTCTGCCCCACGATGCCGGCGAAAAAATCGTCGACCAGCGGCTGCCAGCCCGGCGCCACGGGCCAGTCGGCAGGATCGCTGCTCGACAACTGGTCCGGCCGGCTCATTTGAACAGTGCGGCGAGCGCCTCGCCGGGTTCCTTGGCACGCATGAAGGCCTCGCCCACCAGAAAGGCGTGAACGCCGGCCGCACGCAGGGTTGCCACGTCCTCGCGCGTGGCGATGCCCGATTCGGTCACGGCCAGCCGGTCGGCCGGCAGCCTGGGCAGCAGGTCGATGGTGGCCTGGATCGACACCTCGAAGTTGCGCAGATTGCGGTTGTTGACGCCAATGAGCGGCGTCTTGAGCTGGAGCGCGCGATCGAGTTCGGCCGCGTCGTGCACTTCGACCAGCACCGCCATGCCGAGCCCGCGCGCGATGGCCTCGAAATCCTTCATCTGCGCGTCATCGAGGCAAGCGGCGATCAACAGGATCGCATCGGCGCCCATCGCGCGCGATTCGTACACCTGGTAGGCATCGACGAGGAAATCCTTGCGCAGCACCGGCAGGTCGCACGAGGCGCGGGCCTGCTTCAGATAGTCGACACCCCCCTGAAAAAACTGCTTGTCGGTCAGCACCGAAAGGCACGCCGCGCTGATGTTGCCGTCGCCCTCGGCATAGCTCTGCGCGATATCGGCCGGAATGAAATCTTCGCGCAGCACGCCCTTGCTCGGGCTGGCTTTCTTGACTTCGGCGATCACCGCGGCCTGGCCGGCGGCCATCTTGGCGCGCAGCGCGGCTTCGAAATCGCGCGTCAACACGCGGCTTTCTGCATCGAAACGGACGGCTTCGAGCGAGGTGCGCTTTTGCGCCGCCGCAATCTCCTGGCGCTTGACGGCAACGATCTTGTCGAGGATGTCGGACATGGCTTTTTGTGCTTTCGGTTTTCGCTGGACTCAGACGGTCGTCGAGGCCTTGACCAGCTCGGCCAGTTTGGCCTTGGCCGCGCCCGACGCAACGGCCGCGCGCGAGCGTTCGACGCCTGCCGCCACCGAATCGACCACGTTGGCCGCATACAGCGCCGCGCCGGCGTTCAGCAGAACGATGTCGAGGGCCGGACCGGCCTGATTGTCGAGCACCCCCAGCAGCATCGCCTTCGACTGCTCGGGCGTTTCCACGCGCAGCGCGCGGTTGCTCGACATCGCGAAACCGAAGTCTTCTGGGTGCAGTTCGTACTCGCGGATCTCGCCGTCCTTGAGCTCGCCCACCATGGTGGCGGCGCCGAGCGAGATTTCGTCCATGCCGTCGCGCCCGTAGACCACCAGCGCGTGCTCGGTGCCGAGCCGCTGCAGCGCGCGCACCTGAATGCCCACGAGGTCGGGATGGAAAACGCCCATCAGGATGTTCGGCGCCCCCGCCGGGTTGGTCAGCGGCCCGAGGATGTTGAAGATGGTCTTGATGCCCAGCTCCTTGCGCACCGGCGCGACGTTCTTCATCGCCGGATGGTGGTTCGGCGCGAACATGAAGCCGATGCCGACCTGCTCGATCGAGCGCGCGATCTGCTCGGGTTTCAGGTTGATGTTGACGCCCAGCGACTCCAGCACGTCGGCGCTGCCCGACTTGCTCGACACGCTGCGCCCGCCATGCTTGCTGACCTTCGCGCCGGCCGCGGCCGCGACGAACATCGAGCAGGTCGAGATGTTGAAGGTGTGCGAGCCGTCGCCGCCGGTGCCGACGATGTCCACGAGGTGCGTGGTGTCCTTGACGGGCACCTTGGTCGACACCTCGCGCATCACCTGCGCGGCGGCGGTGATCTCGCCGATGGTCTCCTTCTTGACGCGCAGGCCGGTGATCAGCGCGGCCATCATCACGGGCGAGCATTCGCCGCTCATGATGAGCCGCACGATGTGCAGCATCTCGTCGTGGAAGACCTCGCGGTGCTCGATGGTGCGCTGCAGCGCTTCCTGGGGAGTGATCATGGGAAGTCTCCTGGGTGTTTGTCAGTGGCCGGCGCGAACGGCCGGTGCGTCGGTGAACGCGAGCTTGAGGCCGAAGCCGATGAAAAGGACGCCGGCGGCGCGATCGAGCCAGTGCATGCCCTTCTGCACGGCGCTGCGACGCGCCATCCAGGCCGCCGCCACGGCCCATCCCACGTTGACGGGGATGGCGTTGAGGTTGAACAGCACGCCCAGCAGCACGAAGTACAGGGCCTTGTCGCCGGCGCCGGGCGCAATGAACTGCGGCACGAAGGCCAGGAAGAACAACGCCACCTTGGGGTTGAGCACGTTCGTCCAGAAGCCGCCGAGGAAGATCGCCTTGAGGCTGCGTTCCCCGCCCACTGCGGCGGCGGCCTTGTCGAGATCGGCGGGCGGCGCCGCGCGCGACAACACCATGCGCACGCCGAGGTACAGCAGGTAGGCCGCTCCGATGTACTTGAGCACCGTGAAGGCCGCAGCCGATGTCGCCATCAGCGTGCCGACGCCGACCGCCGCCGCAAAGATGTGGACGAAGCAGCCGGCGGTGATGCCGAGCCCGGCGAGGATGCCGGCGCGCACGCCGGCGCGCAGCGAGTTCGCCACGACGTAGAGCACGTCGGGCCCGGGCGTGAGGTTCAGCAGCCAGCCGGCGGCGATGAAGGCGAGCAGATGGGGAAGATCAGGCATCGCGTCCTCGCCGGATTCAGGACTTGAAGAAGGCGCGGATCGCAGCCACCGCCCGGTCCACGCCGGCGGCGTCGACATCGAGATGCATCACGAAGCGCAGGCGATAGAGGCCTGTCGCGAGGATGCCCTGGCTGTTGAGGCTCGCGAGCAGTTCCGACGAACGCGCCTGCGCCGCGCCCGCGAGGTCGACGAACACGATGTTCGTGTGCGGCGCCTCGACCTCGAGGCCTTCGATGCCCTCGAGCCCCTGCGCCAGGCGCTGGGCCAGTGCGTGGTCGTCGGCGAGACGGTCGACGTGGTGATCGAGCGCATGCGACGCTGCCGCTGCCAGCAGACCCGCCTGCCGCATGCCGCCGCCCGCCATCTTTCGGATGCGGTGCGCCCGCGCGATGAACTCGCGCGAACCGACCAGCGCCGAGCCGATGGGCGCGCCCAGGCCCTTGCTGAAGCAGACCGACACGCTGTCGAAGCACTGCGCAATGCGGCGGGCTTCGGCGCGGATGTCGCTGCGCTTGTTCAATGCGGCCTGCGCGGTCGCGGCATTGAAGAGGCGAGCCCCGTCCAGATGCCGCTGCAGCCCCTTGCGCTTGGCCAGATCCGTCGCGGCCTGCAGGTACTCGAAGGGCAGCAGCTTGCCGCCCAGCGTGTTCTCGAGCGCCAGCAGCCGCGTGCGCGCGAAGTGCGCGTCGTCGGGCTTGATGGACGCCTCGACCTGTGCGAGCGGCAGCGTGCCGTCGGGCGCGTGGTCGAGCGGCTGCGGCTGCACGCTGCCGAACACCGCGGCGCCGCCGCCTTCCCAGCGGTAGCAGTGCGCCTGCTGGCCCACGATGTACTCGTCGCCGCGGCCGCAGTGCGAGAGGATCGCGCAGAGGTTGCTCTGCGTGCCGGTCGGCACGAACAGCGCCGCCTCGAAGCCCAGCAGCGCGGCGATCTTTTCCTGCAGCGCGTTGACGCTCGGATCGGTGCCGAAGACGTCGTCGCCGAGCGGCGCCGCCATCATGGCCTCCCGCATCGCGGGCGTGGGTTGCGTGACGGTGTCGCTGCGCAGGTCGACGATGGAGGAGCGGTCTGTCATGGCGGGTCAGTCCAGGAAGTTCTTGAGCATGGCGTGGCCGTGCTCCGTCAGAATGGATTCGGGATGGAACTGCACGCCTTCGATGCGCACCTCATGCGCAAATCCGGTATGCCGCACCCCCATGATCTCGCCGTCGTCGGTCCAGGCGGTGATCGCCAATTCCTTCGGGCAGCTCTCGCGCTCGATCGAGAGCGAGTGATACCGGTTGACCGTGAACTTCTCGGGCAGCCCCGCGAACACGCCTTCGCGCGTGGTCGTGATCACGCTGGTCTTGCCGTGCATCAGCTGCTGCGCGCGGACGATCTTGCCGCCGAAGGCCGCGCCGATGGCCTGGTGGCCCAGGCACACACCCAGAATGGGCAGCTTGCCCGCGAAGGCCTCGATGGCGGCCACCGAAACACCCGCCTCCGCCGGCGAGCAAGGCCCCGGCGACACCACGAGCCGCGTCACGCCGGAGGCGATCAGCTCGCCGATCTGCGCCACCGTGATCTCGTCGTTGCGATGCACCTGTACATCCGCTCCCAGCTCGCCCAGGTACTGGACGATGTTGTAGGTGAAGGAATCGTAGTTGTCGATCATCAGCAGTTTCATGGCTTGCTCACAATCCGGTGCACGCCCTTGACGACGGGGAACACGTTGAAGTTGATCAAAAGGCCCAGCTTGAGGCCCGAGAGCCGCAGCGCGGCCAGCACCTGCGCGCGGTGCAGGTCGGTCAGCACGTCGACCGCCTTGAGCTCGACGATGACCGACTGCTCGACCACGAAGCCCGCCCGGTACACCTCGCCGAGCGAGCGGCCCTTGTAGGTGGCGGACAACCCCACGTCGCGCGTGAAGCCGATCTCGCGCTCGGCGAGTTCGATCGCCAGCGCCGCGGCGTAGGCAGCCTCGTCGAGCCCCGTGCCGAGCACGCGCTGCACCTCGACGGCAGCGCCGATGATCTCGTGCGAGAAGTCGTTCTGGATATCGGGTGCGTTGCTCATTCCAGGCCTTCCTCGACCAGTTCGGCGGCGCGCAACAGTGCGCGCGCCTTGGCTTCCGTTTCCTTCCACTCCAGCTCGGGCACCGAATCGGCGACCACGCCGGCCGCGGCCTGCACATGCAGCACCTGGTCCTTCACGATGCCGGTACGGATCGCGATCGCCACGTCCATGTCGCCCGCGTAGCTGATGTAGCCGCAAGCGCCGCCGTAGAGGCCGCGCTTGGTGGGCTCCAGCTGGTCGATGAGCTCCATCGCGTGCACCTTGGGCGCACCGGTCAGCGTGCCGGCCGGGAACGTGGCCTTGAGCACGTCGATGGCGGTCATGCCGTCCTTCAGCGTGCCTTCGACGTTGCTCACGATGTGCATCACGTGGCTGTAGCGCTCCACCGCGAAGGCCTCGGTCACCTTGACGGTGCCGGTCTTCGCGATGCGGCCGATGTCGTTGCGCGCAAGGTCGATCAGCATCACGTGCTCGGCGCGCTCCTTCGGGTCGTTGATGAGCTCCACCTCGGCGGCCTTGTCGAGTTCCAGCGACGCACCGCGCGGACGCGTGCCGGCCAGCGGGCGGATGGTGATCTTCTGTTCGCCCTCCCCCGTGTTCTCCTGGCGCACCAGGATCTCGGGCGAGGCCCCGACCACGTGGAAATCGCCCAGGTGGTAGTAGTACATGTAGGGCGAGGGGTTGAGCGAGCGCAGCGCGCGGTACAGCGACAGCGGCGACTCGGTGTAGCGCTTGCTGATGCGCTGGCCCACCTGCACCTGCATGAAGTCGCCGGCGGCGATCATTTCCTTGGCACGCTCCACGGCCGCAAGGTAGTCGGCCTTGGCAAAGCTGCGCTCGGGCGGGTGCGGCTGCGTCGGCTTCACGATGGGCGCGCTCACCGAGTACTTGAGCTTTTCCTTCAGCTCGCGCAGGCGGCGCTTGCCGGCGGCATAGGCCTCGGGCTGCTTGGGGTCGGCGTAGACGATCAGGTAGAGCTTGCCCGAGAGGTTGTCGATGACGGCCAGCTCCTCGCACTGCAGCAGCAGGATGTCGGGGCAGCCCAGCGTGTCGGGCGGGCACGTTTTTTCGAGCTTGCGCTCGATGTGGCGCACGGTGTCGTAGCCGAAGTAGCCCGCGAGGCCGCCGCAGAAGCGCGGCAGGCCGGGCCGCAGCGCGACCTTGAAGCGCTTCTGGTACTCGGCGACGAAATCGAGCGGATTGCCCTTGGCGGTCTCGACGACCTGCCCGTCGGTCACCACTTCGGTGACCGCCTCGGCGCCGAAGCCGCTGGCGCGAAGCAGCGTGCGGGCCGGCAGGCCGATGAAGCTGTAGCGGCCGAAGCGCTCGCCGCCCACGACCGATTCGAGCAGGAAGCTGTGCTTGCCGCCGCCCTGCGAGTGGGCCAGCTTGAGGTAGAGGGAAAGAGGCGTCTCGAGGTCGGCAAAGGCCTCGGCCATCAGCGGAATGCGGTTGTAGCCCTGGGCGCTGAGGCTCTTGAATTCAAGTTCGGTGATCACGGATTCGTTCTCCAATTGCCTGCCGACGCTGCTTCGGCCGGTGGCAAGGTCATTCACTGGTGGTCCGGAGTCGGTGGTGGCGATCCGGAGCCGCGGGCGCACGGCGTGCGCCGTGCAATCAAACAGTCAGCGAAGTATGGCTACGCCAGGGCCAGGCTCCCCGGCTGCCTTCACCTGTTTGAATGATGTGATGAACGAACATGGAAGGCCGAGTTTAGCCCACGAAAACGGGCCGGCGTGCAACTGGCGTCTTCAGGGTTCCCCCGAGGGCCATTCGTAAAACCAAAAGATACATTCGCACGACCGTTCGCAAATACAAGGAGGCTCACTTGCTCGCACTCTCGATACCGACCGTGTTCTCCCGTCTCGCCGCACTGGCCTGCCTGTCCGCGGCACTCGGCGCCTCGGCCGCGCAAGTGGATGTCGCCGGCGTCAAGCTGGAAGACCACCTGGACTTGCGCGGCACGCCCCTGCAGCTCAACGGCGCGGGCGTTCGCTACAAGGCCATCTTCAAGGTCTATACGGCGGGCCTGTACCTGGGCAAGAAGGTCTCCACCGCCGAAGAAGCGCTGGCCGCACCGGGCCCCAAGCGCGTGGCCATCACGATGCTGCGCGACATCGACGCCAACGAACTCGGCAAGCTCTTCACCAAGGGCGTGGAAGACAACTCGCCGAAGAGCGAAATGGTCAACCTGATTCCGGGCCTCCTGCGCATGGGACAGATGTTCGCGGACCAGAAACAGCTCAAGGCCGGCGACACCTTCACCATCGACTGGCTGCCGGGCACGGGCACGGTGATCACCGTGCGCGGCGTGCCGCAGCCCGATCCGGTGAAGGAAGCCGCCTTCTTCAACGCGCTGCTGCGCATCTGGCTCGGCCCGACCCCGGCCGACTGGAAGCTGAAGGACGCGATGCTGGGCAAGCAGTAGGCGCCTGCCCTTTTCAGGCAGCGGCCGCAGCGAGGTCGGCCAGCGAATCCACGAACCCGTCCGCATCCACGCCGCGCACCGGCTCGCCGTGGTTGTAGCCGTAGGTCACGAGCACCACCGGGCAGCCTGCGGCTCTTGCGGCGCGGGCGTCGTTGCTCGAGTCGCCGATCATCAGCGTGCGTGCCGGCACGGTGCGCAGCGCCTCGCAGGTCTTCCGCAGCGGCAGCGGGTCGGGCTTCTTGCGCTCGAAGGCGTCGCCGCCGAACACCCGCTCGAAGAAGCCGTCCAGCCCTTTCGCAGCCAGCAGCGGCTTGGCGAACGAGGTCGGCTTGTTGGTGAGACAGGCCAGCCGCAGGCCCCGCGCACGCAGCGCCTTCAGGCCCTCGATCACGCCGGGGTACACGGCCGAGTGCAGGCCGTTGATGGCGAGGTAGTGGTGCTGGTAGCGCTCCCAGGCGCGATCGAACAGGGCCTGCGCCTTCGCTCGAACGCCCGCCGCGTCGCCCGCGCCGGCAGGCGCCATCACATGTGCGAGCGCCGAAAGGATCAGGTGCTCCGAGCCCTTGCCCACCATCAATTCGACCGCGGCCGGCTCGACGCGAGGCAGCGCGAGGTCATCGAGCATGTGGTTCAGCGACACGGCGAAATCGCCGAGCGTGTCGACCATGGTGCCGTCGAGGTCGACGATGGCGGCATCGAAGCGGGTGTGGTCGAGGCTAATAGAGTTCAAAACAAGCAAATAGAGTTCAAAAAATAGCCCCGCACTTTACTGGCCAACAAAAACGCGCGCATTCTGTGGGCCGTCTTTGCACAGGTCAGACCGGTGGCCGGCAAACTCGATAAGTCGTCTGGTGCTCCATCGGAGCGCCGAGAATTGAATGAAGCCTCGCCGAGCGGTTCGTATCTGAGTCCGCGCATCGCTGATTTCGCGGGAAGTCCCTGTAGACGGCTTGTCGACCTTTTCTCAATCGGCCTTTGCTTCTGTCCATTGGGCTGTGTCGGCAACGCCTTCACCGAAATTGACACAGGTCCGGCGCGGATTCCTGTTGACCATGAGGCGCACGACATCGCCGCGCGCGTAGTGGCCCGATGGATCGTAGGCTGCCTTGGCCACGGCAATGTTGGCGAGATCGATGTCTGCGTAGAGCAGGCCTTCCTGGTCCTGAGGCATGTGCGGCACCAGAGGTTGTCCGTCGGGTCCGAAGATCATCGAGTAGCCGCCGCCCGGCTTGCAGCCTTCGGCATTGAGCAGCGCCACCCGGTCGGGCGTGTCGCACAGCGCGTCGAACATGTCCTGCCCGGTGACCGCGCTCGCGTGGAGCACGTAGCAGCCCCCTTCCAGCGCATAGATCTGGCTGGCGGCCAGGTTGACTTCATGTCCGAGCGCATAGGCCTTGCCACGGTACAGGGTGAACGAGGGCCAGGACGCCACATGCACCTGCTCGTGCATCGAGTACATCGCGTACTTCGACAGCGGCTGGATGTGCTCCGCACAGCACAGCGCGCCAAGGCGGCCGACACTGGTGTCGACGACCTGGAAGTCGGTGCCATCCCCTTCACCGAACAGGGTGCGCTCGACGTGCGTGGGCTTCAGCTTGCGGCGCTTGAACACCATCTCGCCCTTGTCGCTGACGAGCGCCTGGCTGATGTACAGCGATCCGCCCTCGATCTCGGAGAAGCCGATCACGACATTGATGTCCGACTTCTTGGCGGCCGCGGCGATTGCCGCCAGCTCCGGCCCGTCGGCCCGCAGGGAATTGGCGTGGTATCTGGAGACGAACTGCATCCCCCATGCCGGCGCGCCGAGCCAGAGCCACCAGGGGTAGCCCGGGATGAACACCTCCGGAAACGCCACGAGCTTCGCGCCGTTGGCCCCCGCCTCGGCGATCAGGCCGATGGCCTTTTCCGTGGAGGCCTTCGCATCGAGGAACACCGGCGCGGCCTGGACGACGGCCACCTTGAAAGCTGTTTCGGACATCTGGATTTCCTTGCCTGTGAGTGAATGGTTGAAGAGGACGGGTTTCAGCGGCGGGGCATGTCGCGTCGCACGCCGAATGGATCGATGGCCCATCGCCGGGTGACGAGGCTCCAGGCGCCGCCGGGCGCGAACACCATGGTGGCGACGGCGAGCGAGCCGAGGCCGATGAAGTACCACGAGCCGTAGCTGGCGAAGGACTCGCGCAGGAGGAAGTAGAGGATCGTTCCCAGAATCGGGCCCTCCAGCGTTCCGATACCGCCGAGCACCGCAATGAAGATGGCCGCGGCGGACCAGTTCAGCGAGAAGGTCGCATCCGGCGTCACCTGCAGCGTGTTCATGTAGGCCACGGCGCCCGCGAGGCCGGTGATGGAGCCCGCGATGACCCACAGCGCCAGCTTGGCACGCTGTATCGAAACGCCGGATGCGGCCGCAGCGGCCTCCGAGTCCCTCACGCTCATCAGCGCCAGGCCCAGCTTGCCCCTGAGCATCAGGCGCGCGATGAAGAGCGCGCCGACGCCGGTGATGAGCGCGGACCAATAGACACCCGCGTTGCGCGTCCAACGATCGAAGCTCCCGAGCGCCTCGAGCGGCATGCCGCCCCCTGCTCCCAGCCATTCGTTGTTGAGCGTCAGGATCCGCAGCATCTCCGCGAGCACCCATGTTCCCACCGCGAAATGCGCGCCGCTGAGCCGAAACATCGGCAGCGCGCTCAGCAATGCGAAGAGCGCGGTCGCCGCCGTCGCGAGCGGCAGCATGATCCAAGGGTTGATTCCCAACCTGTTGGACAGGGCGAAAAGGGCATAGGCTCCCACGCCGACAAACATCTGGTGCCCCACGACGACCAGCCCGCCGTAGCCTGCGAGCAGGTTCCAGGCCAGTGCCATCGCGAAGACGGTGAAGACTTCCACGAGGAGACGTTGGGTCGCGAAGCTGGTGAACCACGGTGCCAAGGCCAGGGCGCCCAGCACGGCGAGCAACACGACGCCAACTACCGCCCTGCCCGCTTTGCGCGGCCGGGTCCCATTCATCAGTGCGATCGAGTTCATCGCGAACCCTTTCCGAAAAGCCCTTGCGGACGGGCCAGCAACGCGATCAGGAAGACGAGGTGTCCGAAGAACGGGCCGAGGCCCGACGACACCTTGGCACCAAGGAGCTGCGCCACGCCGATGATCAAGCCGCCGACGAACGTGCCCCAGACATTGCCGAGGCCGCCGAGCACAACGGCCTCGAACGAGTACAGCAGGCGCTCGGGCCCCGCCGTGGGCGAAAACGGCGTTCTGATGCCGTACATCACCGACGCCAGCGCGATCACGGCGAGGACGAAGCCGGTGACCAGTGCGAAGAAGTTGCGGTCGTTGACGCCGACCAGCCGCGCGGTGCCGGGGTCGTCCGCGACGGCGCGCGCCTGCCGGCCCAGATGCGAGTGGCCGATCAACCAGCTGGTGCCCGCGAAGATGGCCACACTGATCAACGTCGAGACGAGCGGCAGCAGGCCTATGGACACCCCGCCCAGGTCGAATCCCTGCAGGGCGAACTCGCCGGCCTGGAGGCTGCGCGTATCGGCCGTATAGACCTCCTGCAGGAGGTTCTGCAGGACGATCGAGAGCCCGAAGGTCAGCAGCAGCGGCGAAAGCGCTCCCCTGCCCACCACGCGATTGAGCAGGACCCTCTGCAGCACATAGCCGATGACGAACATCATCGGGACCACGGCGAGCAACGAGATGAACGGACCTGTGCCCAGGAGCTGCATCACCGTGCTGCACAGGTAGGCGCCCAGAACGATCAGGTCGCCATGCGCGATGTTGATCATCTTCATCACGCCGAGGCTCAGGCTGAGGCCCAGCCCGAAGAGGGCATAGAGCGCGCCGAGCATCAGCCCGCCTGCGATGGTTTCGAGTAGTGCTTGCATGTCAGATTCCGAAGTAGGCTTGGGCAACTTGCGCGTGGTCCGCGTGTTCGGAGCTGCCTTCCAGCACCACGCGGCCTTTCTGGATGCAATAGAAGCGGTCGGACTCGGAAAGCGCGCGCTTCACGTTCTGTTCCACCAGCACGACCGCCAGCCCGTCCCTGCGGGCGCGGCCCAGGAGTTCATAGACTTCGTTGACGGCGACCGGCGAGAGTCCCAGCGAGATCTCGTCGCACAGCAGATAGTCGGGATTGCAGACCAGCGCGCGCGAAAGAGCCACGAGCTGCTGCTGGCCGCCCGACAACGCCGTCGCGGGACGGTGCTGGAATGCGTCCATCACCGGAAATTCCTTCATCAGGCGCTCCACGGTCCACGGCCCCTTGCGGCCGTTGCGCATCGCCAGCTGAAGGTTTTCGCGGACCGTCAGGCTGGGAAACAGCCGCCGGCCTTCGGGCACCAGTGCAATGCCGCGATCGAGCTGCTTGCGCTCCGGCTCCCCGCCCACGGGCCGGCCGTCGAGCAGGACCCCGTCCGGGCGAGTGCGCACCGAACCGACGATCGAACGAAGCAGCGTCGATTTGCCCGCCCCGTTCGATCCGATCAGGGCGACGGTTTCGCCCGGCCTGACCTCGAACGTGAAACCGAACAGCGCCTGGAACAGACCGTAGTACGCATCGAGACGGTCAGTGCGCAGCATGGTCGACCTCCTCGCCGATGTCGGAGCCGAGGTAGGTGTCCCGCACGGCCTGGTCGCCCATGACCGATCCGGGATCGCCGTCGCAGATGACGGCGCCGCTGGCAAGCACCACGAGACGGTCCGCCGCCGAGACCAGCGCGTGCACCAGGTGCTCGATCCAGAGAATGGTGACGCCGCTTTGATGGATCGTGACGATCAGCTGCAGCAATTGCTGCATCTCGCCGTCGGTCAGGCCCCCGGCCACCTCGTCGAGCAACAAGAGGCGCGGCTGCGTGGCAATCGCACGCGCGAGCTCGAGGCGCTTTCGCTGAAGCAGCGAGAGTGTGCCTGCCAGCTTGTCCGCGACCGGAGCGAGGCCGCAGCGTTCGATCGCATCGACCGCCAGGGCCTGTGCGGCACTCCCGGTCCCGCTGCTGCCGAAGCTCGCGGCGACCAGGGCGTTCTCGTAGGCGGTCATGCCTTCGAACGGCTGCGGAATCTGGAAGGTGCGTCCGATGCCGGCCCGGCAACGCTGCGCCGCATCCAGCGTGGTGACGTCCATGCCATCGAGAAAGACGCTGCCGCCGTCACAGCGCGTGCTGCCGGAAATGAGCCCGAACATCGTGCTCTTGCCGGCGCCGTTGGGGCCGATCACGCCGATGAATTCGCCCTCCTCGACGGAAAGCGAGAGCTTCGGGATGATCACCATGTCGCCGTAGCGCTTGGTTGTGTCACGCAGTTCGAGCAGCATGGCAGCTCCTCAGCCCAGCTTCAGGAGTTCGAACTTGCGCTGCACGGGGATCTCGGGCGCCGTCTTGTTGTTCGTGATGAAGAGCTCCGGCTTGCCTGCCGCGTTCACCCGCCACTGGCCGCCGACGACACGCATCTTGGAGACGTTCTTGATGCCGCTCGACGTGAAGTCGAGCCTGCCGATGATGGTGTCGTGCTTCATCACGCGCACGGCGTCGGCCACCTTGACCGGGTCCTTGGGATTGCCGCTGGCCTTGAGCGCCTGGATGCCCGCTTCGAACAGCGCATGGACGACGCCCATCGGCTGGGTCCACTCGCGCTTCGTGGCGGCGGTGTAGGCATCGGCGAATTGCCTGGCCGTCTGGCCAGTGAGGCTCGACTTGAACGGATAGGCGGGCGTCCACCAGATCTCGGTGGACATGCCATCGGCGCGCGGCCCGAGCGCGGCGACCCCGCCCGGGAAGAGCAGAGCCTTGGCGACAGTCGCGACCTTCGGCTTGAAGTTCATCTGCGCGGACTGCTTGACGAACGAAGCCCACTCGGGCGGATTGAACAGGCCGGTGACGATCTCGACGTTGTCCTTCTTGAACGCCTGGATGTAGGAGGAGAAATCGTCGGCGCCCACCGGGAACCGGCCGATGTCCACGACCTTGTAGCCAGCCTTGGCGAAGGCGCCGGGCATGCCGAGCTTCAGGTCGCCCATGGCGTTGCCCGGCACGTCGTTGCTGAAGACCGATCCGACCGCCTTGTTCGACGGCACAGCGGACCAGATGTCGAGATACACGTCGGAGATGTCTTCAAGGCCCCAGAAGAAGTGGAACACGCTCTTGAAGCCCTTGGCCGGATCGCCCTTGAGCGGGAACATCCACGCTTGCCACGGGCCGACCGTCGAGATGCAGGGCACGCCATTGAGTTCGCATTGCTGCGATGCGTTGGGGCCGATCGCCACCTGCGCCAGCATCAGGTCGATGTTCTCCTTGTTGATGAGCTCGGCCGCCAGGTTGGACTGCCGGTCGGGGCTGCTCTGGTCGTCGCGCGCCAGGATCTCGACCTTGTATTTCTTCCCCCCGACGACAAGGCCGTCCGCGAGCGACTTGCGCACCTGGTCGAGGATGAAGTCATCGGCCTCGGCGAAGGGAGAGAAAGGCCCCGTCTTGGGGCTGATGTAGCCGATCTTGATCGTGTCCTTGTCGGCTGCCCAGACCTTGCCGGCCTGGCCGAGGGCCGCCACCGCGCCGAGCGCTGCCGCGCCGCGAAGCAGCTGGCGACGGTTGCCGAGGAGGCCGGTGTAGCCGGCGTTCTGCATGTAAGTAGATGTCTTCAAGGTGCGCTCCGTTGCGGTTACAGCCCTCCGCGAAGGCCTGCCCGAACTTTGCTTTTTTCCGGCACGCGCGACTTTGCTGGCTCGGCCGCAAAAGTTGACTGGAACGGCCCTGCCCGGGGGGCCGAAACACGCGCGTCACCGAGGCGTGACCTAGGGTTTACTTGGCATCAACCTTGCGTGATTTCCATCAAACTCCGGACATCCGGACTCATGCACCGGGCCTGCGCTACCCGGGCACCCAGCAAGTGCAACGTCAGCCCCAAGGCGGGCCGCCATGTCGACTTCCACCGTCACCTCGACCTCGATCCTCGCTTCCACTGCCGGCCTCGATCAGCACGACAAATTCGGCTATTGGCAGGACGTCGTGTGCCGTGCGCTGGTCGATCTCGAGTGCAGGCCGGTGAGCGGCATGGCCTTCGAGGCCTCCGTCGAGGGATCGCGCCTCGAGGGGCTGAGCGTTGCCCGGATCGAAGCTTCGGCGCACCGCGTCGAGCGCCAGCCTTCGGCCATAGCGCGCGCCAGCGAAGAGTCGCTGATCTTCAATTTCGTCCTCTCGGGCATGGCCATGGCGCAGCAGGATGGAAGAAGCGTGGTGCTGAGGGCGGGCGACGGCGCCGTCTGCGACGCACAGCGCCCCTATTCGCTCAGATTCGACGACACGTTCAAGATCATCACGATCAAGCTGGCGCGTTCGGCCATCGCGCACCGGGCCGGGAGCATCCATCGCATCACGGCAAGAAGCCTCGGTGAATCGAGCCAGATGTGCCCGATCCTTTTCGGGTACCTGGTCAGTTTCAGCAAGCAGGCTTCGCTTCTGCCGCCGGCCGCGTCGGAAAAGGTGGCGAGGAACTTCACCGAGTTGCTGGCTGCCGCCCTGGACGAGGTCATCCTGGCCTCACCGCTGCCGCTTTCCGAATACCGGGCCACCGCATTGATGCGCGTGAGGGACTTCGTGGAGCGCCATCTCGACGTGTGCGAACTCGACACGTCCATGGTGAGCACCGCGTTGAATCTGTCGCCGCGCTATATCAACAAGTTGTTCGAAGCCGAGAACACATCGTTGACCCGGTACATCTGGCGCCGGCGCCTGGAGCGCGCGGCGGCCGATCTGCAGGATCCGGCGCGCGCCAGCCTCGGCGTTTCAGCGATCGCGATGGCGCACGGCTTCAACGATCTGAGCCACTTCAGCCGGGCATTCCGGCAACGGTTCGACCTGTCGCCCCGCGCCTACCGCGCAAGCGGCACCGCGTCGACAGCTTCAACCGCCTGAGGCGTCACCCGCCACCCGGCGAGCCGGCAGATCGCGCACCGTTGTGGCACCGAGCAGGGTCATGCTGCGGACCAGCTCATCAGCCAGGATTTTCAGCACGGCTGCCGCGCCCTGCTGCCCGCCCACCGCCAGGCCGTAAAGCGTGGGCCGGCCCACGAACACAGCCGTGGCACCCAAGGCCAGGGCCTTCGCGACGTCGCCGCCACGGCGAATTCCGCCGTCCATGAACACGGGAATGCGTCCGGCGACTGCCCCCGCGACGCGCGGCAGCGCGGAGATCGCCGAGGGAGACGCATCGTTCTGGCGGCCGCCATGGTTCGACACGATCAGGCCGTCGATGCCGTGGTCGACCGCCATGCGCGCATCGTCCGGATGGAGCACGCCCTTGAGAAGGAGCGGTCCCTTCCACATGCCGCGAAGCCATGCCAGCGATTCCCAGACGAGCGACCGGTCCATGGCGCGGGCCAGCAAGGCCGCCTGCATGCTGGTCGAACCCGCGCCGCTCCCCGAGGGCGTCAGATTGGCAAAGTCCGGCGCGCCGCGAGGGGCCATCCGAAGCGACCACATGGGGTGACTCACCAGGTCCCAGGCCAGGCGGGGTGTCGGCCGAAACGGCATGCGGAACCCGTTGCGCAGGTCGAGTTCTCGATTGCCGCTGACGGGAACGTCCACCGTCAGCACCAGCGCCTGGTAGCCGTCCTTCTGGGCACGCTCGACGATCTGGCTCGCCATCTCGCGGTGCATGACGTACAGCTGCATCCACTGCACGCCGCCTGGAGCAGCTGCGCGTACGTCCTCCAGCCGCATGTTGGAAGCGGTCGACAGTGAAAAAGGAATGCCCGCATCGGCGGCCGCGGCCGCCAGCAGGCGGTCGCCCTCCGGCCGGACCAGGCCGTTGAGCCCGGTCGGCGCAATGCCGATGGGCAGCGCCCATTTCCGGCCGAAGACCTCGACGGAGGTGTCGACCTGCGTGGTGTCGCGCAGCACGCGCGGCGTGAGCTCGATGGTCGACAGATCGCCGGCATTTCGACGCGTGCAATGGCCATCGTCGGCAGAGCCTTCGATGTAGTCATGGACGAATCGCGGCAGCACCGCGCGGGCTCTGCGCCGATAGTCTTCGATGTTCAACAGCATGAGAATTTCCTGAGCGGCGGTGTGCGTGTCTCGTATCGATTGCGGCGTCAGGCGATGGCGCGCGCTTCCGCAAGGCGCACAAGCGACAACAATGTCTCCGTGACAGGCAGCTCGATGTTCAGGGGACCAGCCAGCGCCACGACAGCACCGTTGATGCTCTCCACCTCGGTACGGCGGCCGGCCAGCACGTCCTGCAGCATGGAGGGCTTGTGTCCCTTGTGCTGGGCGATGGCGCTCGCCACATTGCCCCAGCATTTGGCGGGATCGACATCAATGCCCATGCGCAGCGCGACGGACAGCACTTCCGTGACGACGTCGTTCGCGAGGCGACTGCCGTCTGGCACTTTGCCGAGTTCGTCGACCGTGCAGCCGGATACGGCGCAGATGCTGTTCAGTGCGGCGTTGAACGCGACCTTCTCCCAGATCGCCGCCCACACGGTGCTGTCCGAGGTGCAATCGAGTCCGGCCTTCGTGAGCACTTCGGCCACCTGGGAAACGAAGGGGCGCTCGATGCCGTCGGCCGCCATGAGCCGCACGACGCCCTTGCCGTGCGAGTGCACGTGGCCAGGGCCGACCATGTCCGCCGGCCATGTGGTGACACCGATCAGGACGCGCTCCGGCGGCACGAACCCGGCGATCTTCTCGACATTGCCCAAGCCGTTTTGCAGCGACAGCACATGCACGCCCGGTCCGATCAGATGTCGCACCCCGGACAGGGCCGCGCTGGTGTGCAGCGTCTTGGTGAATACCAGGAGCAGATCGGGGAAGCCGACGGCATCTTCCGGGCGCACGGCCTTCAGCGTCGTGACCTGCCGATCGCCGCCATCGGTCACCAGGCGAAGCCCCTGGGTGCGGACCGCGCCGATGTGCGCGTCGTTCACGTCGATCAACGTGACTTCGTTGCCCGACTCGGCGAGCAAACCACCGAACAGCGACCCCATCGCCCCTGCGCCGACGATCGAGATCTTCATGATGACCTCTCCTGTGAAATGTTTTGCGGCGACAACACGCTTGGCAAGCTCTGGTCTCGACCGCATCGCAGCAGCGCTTCGCGCCCGGGAATGTGCCGGCGAACGACGAGCAGCGCGACCATGGCGAAAAACATCGCCGTGCCCAGCAACGCCAGATACGCCATGGCCCCGCCCGCCGTGATCACGGCGGCTCCTGCGAAGGCGCTCAGGATGGCGCCGAGGCGTCCGAACGCCAATGCGGACGCGGTCCCCGTCGCTCTGACGCTGGTCGGGTACATGAATGCGCACAGCGCGTACATGGTGGACTGCACGGCGTTCACGAACATGCCGTGCACGCCGAATCCGAAGATGAGCAGGCTGGTGTCCTTTCCAACGTTCAGGGTCTGCAGGGCGAACGCGCTTGCTGCAGCGCCGGCGCAGCACAGGACCAGCGGCCAGCGCGATCCGAAGCGGGAGATCGCCACCGCGCAGGCCAGCGCGCCGATTACACCCCCGAGGTTGTATGCCGTCAGTCCCGAGCCGGCGACGCTCGTCGAAAGCCCCTCCGAAGCCAGCATCGTCGGCAGCCAGCTGAAGGCGGTGTACACGGCCGTCAGGCACATGAAGAACGCAGCCCAGGTCGCGAGCGTGTCGCGGACCAGGCCGTTCGAAAAGAGTGCGCCGAAGCCGGCGCGCTTTTCGGCGACCTGCTCGGCGGCGTCGGTGTAGGAAACGCCCTGAGCCATGGGGCGCCCCATGCGTCCCAGCAGCCTGCCCAGCTCGCCCCAGCGGGCCGGGTGCCGGGCGAGGAAGCGCGGCGATTCCGGCAGCGTGAAGAGCAGGAGCACCGCCAGTGCCATCGGGAAAGTGCCGCCGATGAAGAACAATGCGCGCCATCCAAGGGCCGGCAGCACTTCTGCGGCGAAGAGGCCTGCCAGCATGCCGCCGAGAGGCACGCAGACAATCGTGGCCGTGACGGCAAGTGTCCTGCGACGGGCCGGCGTGAACTCGGCGGTGACAGTGGTCGAGCTCGGTAGCGCGCCGCCGATGCCAAGGCCGGCAATGAATCGAAGCACCGCCACCGTCGACACATCAGGCGCAAGACCGATCGCGCAAGTGGCTGCGCCGAACAGGAAAACGCTTGCGATGACCGCCATCCGCCGACCGAACCGATCAGCGAACAGCCCCGCGCAGGCACTTCCGATGCCCATGCCGACCAAGCCTGCCGCCACCGCCGGGACAAAGGCTCCGCGCGTGATACCCCACTCTTTGATCATCAGAGGGATCGCGAACCCGATGAGTTGTCCGTCGAAGCCATCCATCACGATCGAGAGGGCGGCGAGGAAAACCACGACCTTCTGCATGGTCGTGTAGGGGCCGTCGTCCAGCAGACGGCCGATGTCCGCATTGCCTTTGAAGGTTGCAGCAGTGGCGTTCATGAGCGCCCCCGCAAGCCGGCGTCGTTGGCCAAATAGAACTGATGGTTCATGTCTTGTCTCCAGATCTGGCGCCAGGCACTGCCTGGCGTTCGGGGGGCCGACCTTTGTTGCTTCCGCCTCTTGGTGAGCGGTCGTGTGCGAATCAATCGGCGAGTTCGTCGAACGGCAGCCCGACGTAGTTCTCCGCCAAGGCGGTCGAAGCGGCACGCGAGCCGGTGACGTAGTCGAGTTCCGCGATCTGCACCTTGTGCTGGAATTCATCGGCACCCGGGAAGCGGTGCAACATCGAGGTCATCCACCAGGAGAAGCGCTGCGCCTTCCAGATGCGTCGCAGCGCCGTGTCGCTGTAGCGTTCGAGAAGGTCTTCCCGGCCCGACTTGTAGAACTCTCCGAGCGCACGCGCGAGAACCCGCACGTCGGCGACCGCCAGGTTCAACCCTTTCGCCCCGGTCGGGGGCACCACATGCGCCGCGTCCCCCGCCAGGAAAAGACGGCCGTACTGCATCGGCTCGGTCACGAAGCTGCGCATCCCGACGACGGTCTTGCTGAAGATCTCGCCTTCGATGGGCGCCCAGCCGTCACGGGTGGCCAGGCGAACGCGGAGCTCGCTCCAGATGCGGTCGTCCGACCAGTTCTCGATCTTGTCGGTCGGCTCGCATTGAAGGTACATGCGCTGGACTTCGGGCGAACGGGTGCTGACGAGCGCAAAGCCGCGCTCGCTCAGTGCGTAGATCAGCTCTTCGGAGGACGGAGGCGCCTTGCAGAGGATGCCGAGCCAGCCGAACGGATAGAGCCGCTCGAAGCCTTTCAACACGCCTTGTGGAATCGAGGGTCGGCTGACACCTTGCGTGCCGTCGCAGCCGGCGATGAAATCGGCCTCGATGGTTTGCAGTTCGCCGCCGGGCTGCCGAAAGCGCACGCTCGGCGACGTGGAGTCCAGCCCATGCAGGCTCACGTCCGCCACTTCGAACCGGATGTCGCCGCCCGATGCCAGGCGCACCGCCACCAGGTCCTTGATGACCTCGTGCTGCGCATAGACCATCACGGCCTTGCCGCCGGTCAGCTCGGGAAAATCGATGCGGCGGTCGATGCCGTCGAAACGCAGGATCGTTCCTTCATGCCGGAAGCCCTCGCGTTCCATGCGGGCGCCCGCGCCGATCTCCTTCATGAGATCGACGGTCCCTTGTTCCAGCACGCCGGCGCGGATCGTGGCCTCGATCGCCTCGCGGCTGCGCGTTTCCAGGACGATGGACTCGATGCCCTGGAGGTGGAGGATGTGGGAGAGCATCAGCCCTGCGGGACCAGCTCCGATGATCGCGACTTGCGTTTTCATGAGGTGGTTTTCAGTCGAGGCGGATCTGGTTCTTGCGGATCAGCGCGCCCCATCGCTCGCGTTCCGCATGCACATAGGTCGTCATCTGTTGCGGCGTACCGGGCAGTGCTTCGAGCGACAGGGTTTCCAGCCGCGCCTTCACCGGCGTGGAGGCAAGCGCAGCCTGCAGCGTCTTGTTCAGGGTGGCGATGGTTTCGGGCGGCGTTCCCTTGGGAACGACCAGCCCCTGCCAGGCGGATGCATCGAAACCGGTCAGCCCCTGCTCGGAGAGCGTGGGAACGTCAGGGAAGTTCTTCAGGCGTTCCTTGCTGGCCACGCCGAGCGCCTTGAGCTTGCCCGAGACCACGTACTGCTGGACCGTGGCGCTGTCCATGAGCGCGAACGGGACCTGGCCTCCCACAAGATCGATGACCGCCGGCGCGCCGCCGCGATAGGCCACATGCTGCAGCGCGAGACCGGTGCGTTCCCTGAACAGCTCCGCGGCCAGGTGCTGGGGACTGCCGGCACCCGCCGATGCGAAATTCGCACCGTTGGGGTTGGCCTTGACCCATGCGACGAACTCTTTCAGGTTGTTGGCGGGGTTGCTCGGATGAACGACCAGCAAGAGCGGAAATCGTGCAAGCATGCCCACCGGCATGAAGTCCTTCTCCGCGTCGTAGGGCAGCTTGGCGAACAGCGCCGGATTGGCCGCCAGCGTGGCGAAGTCGGCGGTGAACATGATGTTCCCGTAGTCCTTGGATTTCGCCACGTAGTCGGCGGCAATGTTCGTTGCAGCGCCGGGCTTGTTGTTCACGATGATCGTGCGCTTCAACGACTTGCCCATCTCCTCGGCAATCGTTCGTGCCACGGTGTCGGAGCCGCCGCCAGCGGCATAGCCGACAACCCATTCGATCGGCTTTTGATCCTGTGCGAGCGCCACGAGAGGCGTGGCGCCCATGGCGATCAGGGCGCAGGTGAGAACCCGGCGGTTCATCGAACCAAATTTCATTTTTTTGTCTCCAGTTTTAAAAATCAGGGTGCAGCAGCTTCGCTGCCGCATGTCTCGGCGCGTCCACCTCTGCGCTTGGCCGACAGTGGCATGACGCCCGACAGGGACGCCGGTGCGCCTGCGCGTTTCCTAGAAGGGGTATTGGCGCGGCGTGGTCTGCACCGTCAGCCAGCGCAGTTCGGTAAAGGCTTCCACGCCGGCTTTTCCGCCGAAGCGGCCGATACCGCTGCCCTTGACGCCGCCGAACGGCATCTGTGCTTCGTCGTGGACGGTGGGACCGTTCACATGGCAGATGCCCGACTCGATGCGCCCCGCCACCTGAATGGCTCGCGCCACATCCCGGCCGAACACCGCGGCCGCAAGGCCGTACTCGTTGTCGTTGGCGCAGGCAACGGCCGCTTCCACACCGCTGACCCGAACGATGCCTTTCACAGGGCCGAAAGCCTCCTCCCGGAAGATGCGCATTTCCGAGGTGACGTGATCGAGCAGCGTCGCGGGCATCAGGGTGTCTTTCGCCTTGCCGCCGGTGACGAGCTTGGCGCCCTTGGCAAGCGCGTCGTCGATCAGTTCGTTGCAGCGGTTGACCGTGCTCATGCCGACCACCGAGCCGAGCACCACCGGTCCCTGTCGCGGGTCGCCCAGCGGAAGGCTCGCGGCCCTGGCGCTGAGCTTGGCGACGAACTCGTCGGCGATGCTCTCGTCGACGATGATGCGCTCGGTCGACATGCAGATCTGTCCGGAGTTGGCGAATGCACCGAAGACCGATGCGTTGACGGCTGCGTCGACATCGGCGTCGTCCAGGATGACCAGGGGGGCCTTGCCGCCGAGTTCGAGCACGACGGGCTTGAGGTACTTGGCGCAGGTGGCTGCGATGAGCTTGCCGACGTGGGTGGAGCCCGTGAAGTTGACGCGTCGAACCGCGGGGTGCGCCACCATCGCTTCGACGACGGCAGCGGCGTCCGCGGGCGCGTTGGTCACGAAGTTCACCACGCCCTTGGGCAGCCCGGCCTCCTGCAGCGCCTCGATGATCAGCCCATGCGTGGCGGGACAGATCTCGCTGCCCTTGAGAACGACCGTGTTGCCGCAGGCCAGCGGCGTCGCGATGGCACGCACGGCCAGGATCACCGGCGCGTTCCAGGGAGCGATGCCAAGAACGACGCCCGCAGGCTGCCGCACGGCCATGGCCAGATTGCCCGGCACATCCGAGGGGATGACCTCGCCGCTGATCTGGGTGGTGAGCGATGCGGCCTCCAGCAGCATGCCGGCCGCCAGGTGGACATTGAAGCCTGCCCAGATGGCCGATGCGCCGGTCTCGGCGGCCACGGCCGCTGCGAAGGCCTCCGCCTTGGCTTCCAGCGCATGCGAAGCCTTCATGAGCAGCGCCCGGCGTTCGCCGGGGCCGGTGGTGGACCAGGTCTTGAAAGCCTCGGCCGCGGCATCCACCGCGGCAACGGCATCTTGCGTCGTGGCCGCGGGTGCGGTCGTCGCCACGCTGCCGTCCAGAGGATTGCGCCGCTCAAAGGTTGCGCCGTTGCGAGCGTCCGTGCGCTCGCCATTGATCAACATCGAAATCTTCATCGGCTTGTCTCCGTAAGTTGGTTTGAAAGAATGCGTCGCGCGCTGGAACGGCAATGACTGGCGGGGTCAGGCGACCCGGACCTCCACGACGCCGGGCGCGTCACTGGACAGGGCCTCGTCGAGCGCCTTGCGAAGATCGGTCGGGTCGGTCACACGCACTGCGGCGCATCCCATCCCCTTGGCCAGCGACTGGAAGTCGAGGTCGGGCAGTTCGGTGCCCTGCACGACATCGGTGGGCGAAAAGCCGAACACCGGCGCGAAATCCTGGAGTGCGGCGTACCGGCGGTTGTTCAGGATCACGAAGGTGATCGGCAGCTTGTTCTGTGCCGCGCTCCACAGCGCCTGGATGGAGTACATGCTCGAACCGTCGCCGATCAGGCAGATGACCCGGCTGCCGGGCTTGCCCAGGGCAACGCCCACGGACGCGGGCATGCCGTAGCCGAGGCCGCCGCTGTCCATCGTGTAGAAGGTCTCGCTGCGTGTGAACGGCAAATGGGCCTGCATCACGGGCCTTGCGCTCGGCGCTTCTTCGACCACGATGTGGTCCGGCTTCCTTGCTTCCGCGAGCGTCTGCAGCACGTAGGCGACCGACATCAACGGCGTCGGCTCCGCGCGGGGCGCGGCCTTTCGCGCGGGGGGAAGCGGGCGGGTCTTCTTCGGCGGCAGCGCGAGCAGGTCCACCAATCCCAATCGGATGCTGCCGACCGCGGAGATGCCGACGGGCGCCCAGGCCGCCGTATCGGGATCCTCGGTCAGTTGGCACAGGGCGGCACCGGCAGGCACGTGAGGGCCCGCGCCTTCGACGTGGTACGCGAAGGCCGGCGCGCCGATGGCGAGGATGAGATCGTGGCCCGCCAGCAGTTCGACGATGCGCTCGCGCATGGCCGGAAGGAAGCCGGCGAACAGGCGATGATCTTCCGGAAAGCTGCAACGTCCGGACATCGGAGCGACCCACACGCGGGCGTTGTGGGCCTCCGCCAATGCAACGACTTCGTTCCACGCGTCGTCTCGGTCGGTTGCAGCGCCCACCACGAACGCCGGGCGCTCGCTTGCTTCCAGCGAGGCCGAGATCCGGGCGATGAGCTCCGGCTCCGGACGGGTTCGAGTGCTCACGGTCCGTGTCGGAACCAGCTCGGAGCATTGGTCCCAGTCGTCCACAGGCACCGACACCAGCACCGGCCCGCAAGGCGGCATCATGGCCAGGTAGTAGGCCCGGGCAATCGCCAGCGGTACGTCTTGCGCACGGGCCGGCTCGATGCTCCATTTGACGTAGGGCTTCGGCAGTTCGGTGGCCTGGGCCGAAGACAGGAAAGGGTCGAAGGGAAGGATCGAACGCGCCTGCTGCCCGGCGGTGATCACCATGGGCGTGCGGTTCTTGAAGGCGGTGAAGATGTTGCCCATGGCGTTGCCCACGCCGGCAGCCGAGTGGAGATTCACGAACGAAGCGTTCCGAGTCGCTTGCGCGTAGCCGTCCGCCATGCCGACCACGCAGGCCTCCTGCAGGCCGAGGACGTACCGGAAATCGCTGGGGAAGTCGCGGAACATGGGGAGCTCGGTCGACCCCGGATTCGCGAACACGGAAGTCATTCCGAAGCGACGCATCAAATCGAACACGGCCTCGCGAACGGTGATGGTGCTGGCGGCGATGGCAGCTTGTGCGGGCGTCGCGGCAGCGGCGTGCGGTACGGGTCCGGTCATTGCGTGTTGTTCCTGCTGTGCACCGCGAACTCGCAATGCTGTCTCGATGGCGGAAGTGTGAAATCGCGTCCTCATCTTGAAAATTGCCTTTTAGAGAAAAAGTCATTACTGTTTGGCATGACTTTCGATCTACAGCACCTCGTTGCCTTCAATGCCATCGTTTCTTCGGGAAGCCTCGGGCGAGCGGCCGACGCGCTCAACATCACCCAGCCCGCGCTGAGTCGCACGATCCGCAGGCTGGAAGAACAGGCCGGGGCGCCGCTGTTCGAGCGCCATTCGAAGGGAATGCAGCTCACCGATGTGGGCCGCGCACTGCAGCCGCATGCACTGCTGCTGCAGCGGGAATCGGAGCACGCAAGCGAGAACATCAAGGCCATGCTCGGGCTGGCGAAAGGCACGATTCGCGTCGGTGCGGTCGGAAGCATCGCCTGCCTCGTGCTTCCTTTGGCCATTGGCCAGACCTGCAGGAAGTGGCCGAACCTTCAGGTCCAGATCATCGAAGGCGTCTGGGACCGGCTGGCGGACGCGCTCGTCTCGCACGAGATCGACCTGGCGCTCGGGGTCGACACCGAGGACACCGCCGAGATCATCGCCGTCAAGGACTGCAGATGGGAAGACACCAGCTACGTCGTGGCTGGCCGTCACCACCCGCTGCGCAATCAACGGAAGCTGAAGCTGGCGGACACCCTGGCCGAGCGCTGGGCGATCCTTCCAAAGGGAACCGGCCCCTTCGAGCACATGAAGAGCGTATTCGCGCGGCAGAACCTCGCGCTGCCCAACGTGGTCGTCGAGACGCGCTCGGTCATGGCGCTCAAGAGCCTGATCGGCCACTCGGGCTTTCTCGGGTGGATGCCGGCGCCGATGTACGACGCGGAGCGAAAGGCCGGGCTGATCGATGCCCTCGACATACCCGGCGCCAGCGACAAGCGAGTCCTGACCGCCTTTCGCAGGCGGGCCGGCATGCTGCCGGGCCCCTCGGTCAAGCTGCTCGAGGAGCTCCGCGCGCTGACGGCAGCGTGAAACAACGTGAAGCACGCATCGCGCGAAGCTGCTCAGACGACCATGTGCTGCTCGATCCGCTCGCGGCCCAGGGCGGCGAAGCTGCCTTGCAAGACGACCTCGCCGTGATCCAGGACCAGGACCGAGTCGGCAAAGGCCGCCACGAACTCCAGGTTCTGCTCGACGATGATGAATGAATCGCCGCCGGCCTTCCTGCGGTTGACCATCGCGGCCATCCGGTCGATGTTTTCCGGCTGCACGCCTTCGGTCGGTTCGTCGAGCATCGCGAGCTTCGCCTTCAGCCCCACGGTCCGGGCGAAGGACAACAGCTTTCGCTCGCCGCCACTCAGCGACCCCGCCCGCTGGTTCAGGCGGCGTTGAAGCAGCGGGAAGTGCTCGAAGACCTCCGCGTAGCGTTCGGCGTTGCGGTCGTCGAGGTGCAGCCACAGGTTGTCCGCAACCGTCAGTTCGCCGAACACGACGTTCTCCTGGGGCGCGAATGCGATTCCCAGGCCAAGCCGGGCGTGAAGCGGCCGGTCGCCGAGCGCCCGGTCGTTCCAATCGATGCCACCGCTCGTGAGCGGCAACTGGCCGGCCAGCGCCTTCAGCAGCGTGCTCTTTCCGACGCCGTTTCTTCCCACGATGGCGAGTGCATGACCGGGCTGGACTTCTCCAGATACTCCCCGGACCACGACGGTGTCCCCATAGCCGCATACCAACTCGTTGAAGACCAGAGTCATTTGCGACCTCCTGCGTACACCGCTCGCACCGCCGCGCTGGCCTGGATGTCCGCGAGCGAGCCCTTGTCGAGAAGACGCCCCTGGTGCAGCACATACACGTCACCGCCCATGGCATCCACCGCGGTGATGTCATGCTCGATCAGCAGCGCAGCCGCACCGATCTGGTTCACCAGGGTCTTGATGGCATCGATCATCTGATGAGTCTCACCAGGCGACAGGCCTGCGCAGGGCTCGTCCAGCAACACCAGCTTCGGCTCGGGCAGAAGCGTCATCGCCAGTTCCAGCGCTTGCCGGTGCCCTTGAGCCAGAGTGCCGGCCGGAGCATCGAGCTGCGACGCGAGAGCGGGAAACTCTTGCAGGATGTCGGCCAGAAGCCTGGTATGCCATCCCAGCGTGGCCAGCTTCAGCGTGTCGAAGCCGGATGCCCGCCCTGCCCAGACAGCCAGACCCAGGTTCTCCCGCACCGTGAGGTCGGGAAACACCGATGGCACCTGCATCTTGCGCCCGATGCCCTTGCGCGCCACGCGCCAGGCAGACAGGCCGCCGATATCGTGGCCGTTGAGCGTGACCTCACCGCCGAGCAGAGGAAGCCGACCCGTGATGACGTTGAACGAAGAGGTTTTCCCCGCGCCGTTGGGACCAATGACGCAACGGATACCGGGCCCGCTCAGGGCAAGGGAAAGCCCATCGAGAATCGTCACGCCCGACTGGGCCGTCTTCACCTCGTCGAGGGTCAAGGAAACAGGCGCCGTGGACGTGGCCGCCTGATGCACGGCGGGGGCCGGCGAATCCTCGCTGTGGCGCGGATCGGCCCGACGCTTCAGCAGACCGGCGACCCCGTTCGGCAGGAACAGCACCACGACGATGAAGAGGGCCGCCACCGCAACTTCCCAGTAGAGAAACTGCTCCCGAAGCTCGGCGGACGCGTAGCCCACCACGGTGGCACCGAGCAATGGCCCCAGCGCGCTCCCCTTTCCTCCGACGGCGGCCCAGATGACGAACTCGGTCGAGAGGATGAAGCTCATCGCCTGAGGAGTCACGATGCCCTGGTGCGCGGAGAAAAGGGCACCTGCCGCCGCGGCGAGCAAGGCGGAGAACGCATAGGCGTTTGCCTTGAGCCGGTCGGTTGCGTAACCGAGCAGCTGGAGCCGCTCTTCGTTCTGCGCCACCGCCTCCCAGATCACCCCGATGGGTCGGGATGCCAGCATCGCAAGCGCGAGCGTCGAGATGGCTGCGACTGCCGCCACGAGCCAGTACAAGGTCTCGTACCGGGACGTGCCGGGAATGTCCGGAATGTTCGCCATGCCGTTGAAGCCGCCGGTGAGACCGCTCCACTGCTGCGCCGCAAGAAAGCCCAACATGGTCAGCGCCAGGGTGATGAGCGAGAAATAGGGCCCGCTGCGCGAACTTCTGGCGAAGACCAGGCGTGCAATGACGTAGGCGAGCAGCGCCGGCGCCGCCACGGCAAGCGGCAGCGCCAGGTACAAGGCGGGGTTCGACGCCGCGCCCTTGAGCATGCCCCCGAAGAGGTAGGCACCCAGCCCGAAGAAGAGCGCGTGCCCCAGAGGCAGGAACCCAAGGCGTCCCCAACAGAGGGCCACGCCCTGCGCGGCAATCCCGTAGATCAGGAACAGGGCAATCTGGTACGCCACGAACTCGCTGGACGCGAACGGCAGCGCAATCAGGACCGCGGCCAGGAAGGCCGCCGATTTAGCGTCGCGAAAAAAGGCCATTGGGCTTGAGCCACAGAAAGAGGATTGAGAGCATCAGCACGACCGCGTAACCGCTGGTCTGCCCCGCCACGCTGCTGATGATTGCCTGCGAGCCGCCAATGATTCCGACACCGCCGAACATTCCACCCAAGGTGCCAAGGCCGCCCACGACCAGCACGAAGAAGGCGTCCAGGAGGTAGTCGACGCCGATGCCTGGTTCGATGCGGATCAGCGGCGCCAGGAGTACGCCCGACAGTCCGGCAAATACGACACCGATCACGAACGCCTGCGAAGCGAGTCGCCTGGTGTTGATGCCCAGCGCTTGCGCAAGAACAGGATTCGCCGTCATGGCACGCACCCGAAGCCCGGCCGCACTGCGTCGATACCAGAGGTAGAGCCCCGCCATCACGACGACCGCCAGAACGATCAGCGCCAGGCGATAGGCCGGGTACTGCGAACCGAAAACCGTCATCGGCTCGGTCAACGTCGATTCGACGTTCCGGTACTCCCTCCCGAAAACCGCTTCGACGAGCTTTCGCATGAGCATGGCGAGCGCCCAGGTCGCAAGCAGCGTATCGAAAGGCCGCGAGTAGAGCGGCCGTATCAGCCAGCGCTCCACCACGTACCCGAGCGCGCCGCACACCACCACCGCCAGGGGAACCGCGGCCACCAGCGGCAGCCCGAGCTTCTGCACCGTCACCACCGAATAGGCCCCGAGCATCACGAACTCCCCGTGCGCCATGTTCATGACGCCGAGCAGGCCGAAGACGATGGCCAGGCCCAGCGTCGTGAGCGCGAGCGTGGCCAGCTCGTAGGCCAGGTTCAGGCCGTGCAGCAGGATGTTGCCATCGAGCATGGTCAGACCTTGCAAGTTTGGCCCGCGCCGACTTTCGGGAAGGTCTTCATCACGCGGAAGCCCTTGTCCGTGACGTCGGCCACGTAGATGTCCTGCTCCACGTGGCGCGCCTTGACGGTCACCACGCCTCTCGGGCCGTTGTAGGTCGTTCCCTCGGAGGCGGCATCGAGCTTCGCCGGGTCCAGGCTCCCGGCCTTCTTCGCAAGCGCTTCGAGCATCAGGAAGCCTTCGTAGGTCGATTCGGCGAGCCCGTTCAATGCCGGCGCGTTGGCGCCGTTGGCCTTGGCATAGTCCGCAGCGAACGCCTTCGCGGCGGGCGTGTCGATGTTCGCGAAGTAGCCGGCGCTCGAGTAGAGGTTGCGCGCATTGGCGAAGCCGATGCCGGCGAGCGTGTTCTCCTCGATCAGCGTGCCCAGGCGAATCGCCTTGTCCGAAAGACCGAAGCTCGCAAACGACTTGTTGAAGGTCACCGAAGCCCCGCCCACCAGCGACACGAGCACGGCGTCGGCGCCACTGTCGCGGATGCGCGCGAGGCTCGCGTCGAAGTTGTCGACGGTGAACGGGAGGTACTCGTCCCCGACTACCTTGGCGCCGGTCTTCTCGATGTACGCCTTGGCGGTGGCATTGGTGTTCCGGCCCCAGATGTAGTCGTTGCCGATCATGTACCACTTGGTAGGCTTGCGCTCGGCCGCCAGCCATGAGATGACAGGCTCCAGTTGCTGCTGCGGCGTTTCGCCCTTCACATACGTACCCGCTGCACACTCGCCGCCTTCGTAGACAGGCGTGTAGAAATACGGCACCTGGCCCTTGAACAAGCCGACAAGCGCACCGCGCACGGCACTGTCGTGCATTCCGATAACGGCACCCGCCTTCTGGCCCTTCCAGAGCTTCAGCGCCGCCTGACCTGCTTCCGCAGGCGCAAGGCCCGCATCACCAAACAGAAGCTCGACCTTGCGGCCCAGCACGCCCCCACGGCCATTCAAGGCTACGGCGGCCATCTCGGCGCACGCTTTGCACGACGGGCCGAACAGGCCCCCGGGCCCACTTTGGGGAATCATCACAGCCACCTTGAGCGGGTCGGCCGCGAAGGCTGTGGGCAGTGCGGAAGCTGCACCGGCGGCCAGCGTTGCTTGCAGGAAATGACGACGATCCATGAGATGCTCCTTCGGGGTTTCAGTAGGGAAATTTGAGTTGAGGGGCGGACGGAAGAGCTGACTGGACAGCTTCGGCAATGGCCAGAAGACGGCGGTCGGAACCGATGGGCCCATCGAGCGCGAGGCCCACCGGCAGGTTGTTCGCAAGGCCCAGCGGGATGGTCACGCCGGGCAACGATGCATTGCTTCCGGGGTCTGTATTGCGAATGAACGTCCCGAAGGTAGGCAGCTGCGTGCCGTTCAGGTCGACGGTTTCGTCTTCACCGATGAGGGCCGCAACGCGCGGGGTCGTCGGGAAGACCAGGGCTTCGATCCGGTGCGATTCGAATGTCTGCTTGTAGAGGGCCTGCATCTGCCGTCTCGCCTGAAGAGCACTCTCGTAGACGTCCTCGGGAATGCCCCCGCCGGTCAGAAGCGTACCGACAGCACCGCGTACGTCCGGACTGCCAACGGCTGCAATCATCTCCTCGAGGGTGATGCCGCGGCCGCGTACGTCGAGGTACTCCCGCATGTCACGCACGAACTCGAAGAGCGCCACCGGCAAGCTGACACTGGCGTCGAGATCGTTCAGGGCGGGCATATCGACATCCACGAGTTCGACGCCGACTTGCCGCAGCGCTTCGAGGGCGGACTCAGCCACCTGTTCAAGTCCGGGCTCCAAGTCGCTCCAGAATGGAAGCCTCGGGACACCAAGGCGCAGCCCTTCGAGCGCCACCTTCATTGGTCCGCTTTTCGCGCCCGTCATCACCTCATCGAGAAGCGCGCAGTCCGCAATGGTGTAAGCCAGCGGCCCCGCAGTGTCACGGGTGAGCGAAATTGGTGCGATGCCCTCTCCTGGCACGCGCCCGACCGTCGGCCGGAAGCCACTGACCCCGCAGAGGGCCGCCGGGACGCGGACCGAGCCGCCCGTGTCCGTTCCGATGGAGGCGGGGACGATGCGGGCACCGACCACGGCGCCCGAGCCTCCGCTGCTGCCCCCGGGAATCCTGGCGCGGTCCCAGGGATTTCTGACGGCACCGGTGACCGCGTTGTTGGTGGTGATGCCGAACGCCAGCTCGTGCATACCCACCTTGCCCGCAATCACGGCTCCTGCCGCCCGCAGGCGGGCGACCAGCTGCGCATCCGCTTGGGGCTGCTTCCCGCTCAATGAGGCCGTGCCGGCCCCACAGGCCATGCCGACCGCTTCGATGTTGTCCTTCAAGGCGATGGGAATGCCGAGCAAGGGGAGCCGCTCGCCGGCGGCAAGACGGCTGTCCGCATCGCGCGCTTCTTTCCGCAGTGTCTCGGGATCGAAGCAAACCCACACGTTGAGGTCCCTGTAGGCTTGCGACCGCGCGATGCAGGCCTCGGCCAGATCCAGGCTTGAAACGGTCGCTTCGTCGAGGAGCTTACGAATGGCAGAGAGAGGAAGGTCGATCGCGTGCATGGCTCGTTCAGCGTTTGTGACGATTCAATGTACGCAGCGGGGCTTTGCCGGGGACCTATAGAAATCGTTAGGGGTCTCGCTTTCCGGTCGGAACGTAGGGTCAGACCGGACTGGTGAAAACCACCGCACTGCCTAGCATGGGTGCCCCGCGCATGAAGCTTGCTTGGAATCGACCATGCACCTCTCCACCATTCAGACCAGAGCCTTGTCGGATCTCATGCGCCTGGTCGCGAACGCGACCGACGGTAACGAGCTGCGCGAGCGCATGGCACTTCCATTGCTCGACCTCCTTCGTGCGGACACCTATGTGTCGATGGTGTGGGATGGCGAAAAGCAGCGCTTCGGTCGAACGACCGCGCTCAACATGTCCGAGGAGAACCTGCGGTCCTGGGACGACTACTTCCGCTTCGTGGACCCGCTGACCTACCCCATGATGCAGCGTCGCAAGCCGACCTTGGCAACGCAGGTGCTCTGCCAGACAGACCTGTCACGCACGGAGTTCTTCAACGACTTCCTTCGTCGCGACCGCATGTACTGGGGAGTGAATGTCTATTTCTACGACCGGCAGCGGTGTGTCGGGGACGTTCGCATTTGGCGCAATCGGGAGCGGGGGAATTTCGATACCGGCGAGATCGAGATCCTGAACCTCGTCGAGCCTGCAATCACCGCCGCGCTTTCACGGTTGGGCTGGAAGGAAACCGCACCTGCCATCGAGGAAGGCGAATCCGCCGAGGTGACGCTGCAGCGCGAAGGTCGCCTGAGCAAGCGCGAGGCCGAAGTGGCGTGGCTTGTCAGTTGCGGCTGTCCTGACAAGGAAATCCAGAGTCGGCTCGGTCTGGGATATCCGACGGTCCGCTTCCATCTGGGCAACACCTTCAAGAAGCTGCGTGTTACCAACAGAGCCGCGCTCGTGGGCCGAATTCGAGCCCTGCTGGCGCACCAAGAGCATGGAGGGACCGCAACGGCCATCGCGATGCCTGTCGCGCCAACGGAAGACGCCGCAACCCCTTCCGCGTTTGCGACGCAAGTGCTTAGGCAGCGCAACGCGCCACAACAGATTCGTCCCAACTGATTCCTACGCCACAAAGCGCGCCAAGGCCCCTCCAGCAAGCGCTGACCGAGCACAGCTGAAACTGCAACTCGAGACGCTGCGCCGTGAAGTCGGGCGGCTGCAGCTGGAACAGGAACTGTTGAAAAAGGCGAACGAACTGCTAAAAAAGACCAGGGCATCGGCCTGCAGCTCCTGACCAATCGGGAGAAGACACAGCAGGTTGATGCCCTGCGCCATGCTTACTCGCTGGCCGAGTTGCTTGCCTCAGCGGGCCTTGCTCGCAACTCGCACTTCTACCATCGAGCTCGACTCAAGGCAGGGGAGAAGTACGTCGAGGTGCGTCGCACGATCACCGCGATATCTTTGAGCGCAACCATTGCTGCTACGGCTACCGCCGGATTCAGGATGGTGGTGAGCTGGTCTATCGGCACGGATGCGCGCGACCGGGCGATGACACGTTCCTCGGCATTCGAAGGACCGGCACCGCGGCATGATCCACCGAGGGGGCCCTGCAAACGCACATTTCACACTTTTCTCCCTGCATGATTCGGCATCAACGCGACCCTACTTTCTCTAGCATTGATCGACATCGGAATCGCTAAAAAGGCTTTCAATGTCCAGGCTTCTCATCCCCTTCGAACTCGACAAACTCGGCGAGCCCCGTGAATACCGTCCGCCGGCGGAGCGGGTCATCGAAGGCGACATCGTGTGCCGCAACTGGGACGTCGACAGTGCGAAAGACGGCACGGTGCGCGCCGGAGTGTTCGAATCGACGGTCGGCGTCAATCACTCCATCAAGGGGCAGACGTGGGAGTTCTGCCTGATCCTCTCGGGCGTGGTGGAGATCACCGAGAGCGGTCATGCGCCGGTGACCTACAGGGCCGGCGACTGCTTCATCATGAAGCCGGGCTACGTCGGCACGTGGCGCACCGTCGAGACCGTCCGCAAGGTGTGGGTGACCGCTTGAGCCGCGTTGCCCCCGCACAGCCGAACCACGCGTGGAGTGAAGCCCGATGATGGCACCTGACAACGGCGGCGACGACAACGACGCGCGCTTCTATATCGACGGGCGCTGGCAGGCCCGCGCCGACGCCGCGGCCATCACGGTCGTCAATCCGTTTTCCGAAGCGGTCGCGGGGCATGTCGCGGCCGGCTCCTCGATGGACGTGGACCTCGCCGTCGCCGCGGCCCGCCGCGCCTTCGACTCGTTCTCCCGGAGCACCGTCGGCGAGCGGATGGCGCTGCTGGGCCGGATCCTGGCGCTGCTGGAAGAGCGGGCGGAACAGTTCGCACAAGCCATCATGACGGAGATGGGTGCACCCATCGGGTTCGCGCGAGCTTCGCATGTGCCCTTCGCGATCGCACACGTGCGCACGCAGATGGAAGTGCTGCAGCAATACGAGTTCCTTTCCGTCTCGGGCGGCCTCGCCATCTCCAGGGAGCCGATCGGCGTGTGCGCGCTGATTACGCCCTGGAACTGGCCCCTGTACCAGATCACCGCCAAGGTCGCGCCGGCGATCGCCGCCGGCTGCACGATCGTCCTGAAGCCCAGCGAGCTCTCGCCGTTCAGCGCGCGGCTCTTCGCGCAGGTGATGCACGACGCCGGCACGCCCGCCGGCGTCTTCAACCTGGTGGGCGGCACGGGAGAGGTGGTGGGGGCGGCGCTGGCCGCGCACCCGGACGTGGACATGATCTCCATCACCGGCTCCACGCGTGCCGGCGTTCTCGTGGCCCAGGCGGCCGCCGTGAGCGTCAAGCGCGTCGTGCAGGAGCTGGGGGGCAAGTCGCCGAACCTGTTCCTCGACGACGCCGACTTCAAGCAAGGCGTGGCGAAGGGCGTGCTGGCGGGCATGCGCAACGCGGGCCAGTCCTGCAGCGCGCCGACGCGCATGCTGGTGCCGGCATCGCGGCTGGCCGAAGTGGAATCGTTGGCCGCCGAGGCCGTCTCCGGCATCGTGGTCGGCGACCCGCGCGACGAGAAGACCTCGATGGGTCCCATCGCGAACGCCGCGCAGTACGCCAGGGTGCAATCGATGATCGCCAGCGGAATCGAAGAACGCGCCAGGCTGGTGTGCGGCGGCCCGGGCAGGCCCGACGGCCTGGCCCACGGCTACTTTGCGCGCCCGACGGTCTTCTCGGATGTGACGCCATGCATGAGGGTGGCGCGCGAGGAAATCTTCGGCCCCGTGCTGGTGTTGATGCCCTACACGGACGAAGCGCAGGCCATCGCCGTCGCCAACGACACGGTCTACGGACTTGGCGCGGCCGTGCAGTCCGCCGATCGCGAGCGGGCGCGGCGCGTGGCGGCGCAGCTGCGCGCAGGCCAGGTGCACATCAACTACCCGGCCTGGAACAGCCACGCGCCGTTCGGCGGCTACAAGCGCTCCGGCAACGGCCGGGAATACGGCGTCCACGGACTCGAGGAATACCTCGAGACCAAGGCGATCGTCGGCTACTGACCCCGCCTCCAGGATCCGCCCGCAAGCGCCGTTCGTGTCTTCAAGTCTTCCCTGACCCTCGAGGGACATCCCCAGAATGCCTGCTCCTCTATCTGCCGTCGAGTCCAGTCCGGAACTGCCGGCGCACGCCGACGTCGTCGTGATCGGCGGCGGCATCATCGGGGTCTTTGCCGCGTACTACATGGCCAGTCGCGGGATGACGGTCGCGCTGGTCGAGAAGGGGCGTGTGGGCGCCGAGCAATCGAGCCGCAACTGGGGTTGGTGCCGGCAGCAGAACCGGGACGCCCGCGAGTTGCCGATGGCCACGAAGAGCCTGGACCTGTGGGAGCGATTCACCGAGGACACCGGCGAGGTCACCGGGTTCCGCAGATGCGGGCTGCTCTACCTCAGCAACAGCGAGCAGGAGCTGGACGGCTGGGCGCGCTGGGGCGAGTACGCGCGCTCCGTCGATGTGCAGACACGCATGCTGACCGCGGGCGAAGCGGCGGAACGCGGTCGCGCGACCGGCAAGCCATGGAAGGGCGGCGTCTTCGCGCCGACCGACGGCACCGCGGACCCCTCCCGGGCCGCCCCTGCCGTGGCCCGGGCTTTCATGAAGCTCGGCGGCACCGTGCACCAGGGCTGCGCGGCGCGGGGCCTCGAAACCGAAGGCGGCCGGGTCTGCGCGGTGGTCACCGAGAGCGGAACGATCCGCACCAGGGTCGCGGTGCTCGCCGGAGGCGCCTGGGCATCCTCTTTCTGTCGCCAATACGGCATCCGCTTTCCCCAGGCTGCGATCCGGCAGACAGCCCTGTCGGTGGCCACCGCGGGCAAGGACATCCCCGCCGCGCTCCACACGACCGGCGTGTCCATGACGCGCCGCACCGACGGCGGCTACACGCTGGCCATCAGCGGCCGGGGGCGCGTGGACCCGACGCCGCAGCTGCTGCGTTTTGCGCCGCAGTTCCTGCCCATGTTCCAGCGGAGATGGCGCAATCTCGCACCCGGCGGACTCGAAGGCATCCGCTCGGGCCACGAAGGCTGCTCCCGATGGCGTCTCGACGAGATCACGCCGATGGAGCGCATGCGCATCCTCGATCCGAAGGCGGACGCCTCGGTCGTCGACCTGACGTACAGGCGTGCGGTCGAACTGGTGCCGGCGTTGGCGGGCAGCTCGGTGACCGCCGCCTGGGCCGGGTATGTGGACAGCACGCCCGACGGCGTCCCCGGCATCGGCGAGATGCGGAACCTGCGCGGGCTCGTGCTGGCGGCCGGCTTCAGCGGCCACGGCTTCGGCATCGGCCCGGGGGCCGGCCACCTGATTGCCGACATCGTCGGTGGCACGCCCCCTCTGGTCGATCCCCGCCCGTACCACCCGGACAGATTCCTCGCCTCGGCGCGCGGGAAGGTGGCTGACTTCTAGGAATCGCCATGACGTCCGAGCCCTCCCGCGGCCTGAACGCACCGGCGCGCAAGATGCCGCCGCAATTGATCGCGCTGCGCGAGGCGCATCTGCCGGATGCGGTGAAGCAATCCGCCGCGTTGGGCTGGCCGTATCGCGAGGCCGACTGGCGCTTCGCCTTCGATCTCGGCCGGGGCTTTGCGGCGGAAGCCGATAGCCGCCTGGTCGCCACGGCGATGTGGTGGCCCTACGGCCAGGCGCACGCCTCGGTGGGCATGATCATCGTCGACGCGAGCATGCAGGGGCAGGGCCTGGGCCGCGCCTTGATGGGGAACCTGCTCGACGCGGCGCGCGACCGCACGGTGCTGCTGAACTCCACGAAGGAAGGGCTCCCGCTCTATGCAAGGTTCGGCTTCGTCGCCCGCGGCCGGGTGCTCCAGCACCAGGCCGCGATGGACGAAAACACCGCCCTGGCCGCCGCGCCGGTAGCGGCGGGCGTGCGTCCGATGCAGGCGACGGACGTCGACAAGGTGCGGCATCTGGATCTCGCCGCCACGGGAATGGACCGGACCGCATTGCTGGATGCGCTGTTCGGGGCGGGAACGACGATGGTCCTCGACCGCGGGACTGGCACGTCGGCCTACGCCTGCATGCGGGAGTTCGGGCGCGGCCTGGTGATCGGCCCGGTGGTCGCGTCCGGCGCCGATGCCGCGGCGGATGCAATGGACCTCATCGCCGCGCTCGCCTGCCGGGCCCGCGGCCGGTTCCTTCGCATCGACGTGACGGATGCCGGCGGCCTGTCCCCATGGCTGGAGAAATCGGGCCTGCCCTGCGTCGGCAGTGCAGTGGCCATGGTGCGCGAAGCCCAGGCGCAACCGATCGATACCGGCGCGAATGCGCGCCTGTTCGCCCTTTCCAACCAGTCGTTCGGCTGACCTTCATATCCACCCGCATGCGTCTTCGCGGACGCTGGAAGTTCGTTCATGAAACTGATTCCCTATTGGCTTGATACCGCCCCCAGATTCACCGGAGGGCAGACGGACGCGCCCGGCGGCAGCGTCGATGTCGCCGTGGTGGGCGCAGGCTTCACCGGGCTGTCGGCCGCCATCGCGTTGGCGAAGAAGGGGGCGAGCGTCGCGGTGTTCGACGCCGCGACGGTGGGCGGTGCCGCCTCCGGGCGCAACGGCGGGATGTGCAACAACGGCTTCGCACAGGACTACTGCGCGCTGTCGGGCAGGCTGGGGCGAGAGCGCGCCAACATGCTCTATCGCGCTTTCGACGCGGGCGTGTGCAAGGTGGAGTCGCTGATCGCGGAGGAAGGCATCGACTGCGACTTCAAGCGCGTCGGCAAGCTGAAGCTGGCAGCCAAGCCGGAGCACTACGACAAGCTGGCGCGTTCGCAGGCGCTGATGGAGAAGGAATGCGATCCGGACACCCACATGCTCACGCGGGCGGAACTGCGCAGCGAGATCGGCTCCGATCGATATTTCGGCGGCCTCGTCTTCCGCAAGAGCGCCGGCATGCACGTGGGCCGCTATGGCCACGGCCTGGCCGTGGCGGCCGCCAGGCGCGGCGTGCGCATCCATGAGAACACGCCCGTCATCGGCCTCGAACGCCAGGGCGGTTCGGTGCATCGGGTCGAAACGCCCCGCGGCGCCGTGCGCGCCCGGCAGGTGCTGCTGGCGACCGGCACGTCGGCTATCGGACCGTTGGGCTGGATCCGCCGCCGCATCGTTCCCGTCGGGGCCTTCATCATCGTGACCGAGCCGCTGCCGGTCGAGGTGCTCGATCGCCTCACGCCGCGGCGCCGCATGACGACGGACACGAAGAACTTCGTCAACTACTTCCGCGTCACGCCCGACAACCGCCTCCTGTTCGGCGGCCGCGCGCGTTTCGCGGCGACCAACCCCGCGTCGGACATGAAGAGCGGCGCCATCCTGCACCGATCGCTGGTGGAGCTCTTCCCCGAACTCAGGGACACCCGCATCGACTACTGCTGGGGCGGCATGGTGGACATGACGCGCGACCGCCTGCCTCGCGCCGGAGAGCGCAACGGGGTCTTCTATTCCATGGGCTACAGCGGCCATGGAACCCACATGTCGACCTACATGGGCGCGATCATGGCGGAGGTGATGGACGGCCGCGCGGACCTCAATCCATGGCGCGACTTCGACTGGCCGGCGATCCCCGGCCATTTCGGCAAGCCGTGGTTTCTTCCCATCGTGGGCGCCTACTACCGCTTCCAGGACCTGGTGCGCTGAAAGCCGCCACCGCGAAAGGCTGCGAGAGCCTCGCCCTTCAGATCATGGCAAAGCCACCCGATGCCCCGATCGTCTGACCGGTGACGAACAACGCGCGCTCGGATGCCAGGAACGCAACTAGGCCGGAAACATCGTCCGGCCTGGACAGCCGCCCCACGCCCTTGGAGATCGGATAGAGGTTCACCATCTTTGCGAGCAGCTCGTTGTTCTGGACGGTCGCGTCCGGATGCAGCGGCCCATCCTTGATGCCTTCATGAGAAACCGCGCCGAGGGCGATCGAATTAACGGTGATCGCGTGCCGCCCGTGCTCGCGCGCCAGTGCCTTGGCAAAGCCCGCGATGGCGGCCTTTGCGCCCGAGTAGACGGCCATGTTGGCCTCGCCGATTCGGCCGGCCTCCGAGATGATGTTGACGATCCGCCCCCCCTTGGCCGCCACCATGCCCGGCAGCGCGGCGTGGCAGCAGTGAAAGGTGCCGTACACGTTGAGATTGACGATCTTGGCCCAGTCGGCCACCGGCATGTCGACGAAGGCCGGCGTGCGCCCGCCCTTCTCGCGCCGCTCGGGAATGATGCCGGCGTTGTTCACCAGGATCTGAACCGGTGCGTCGAAGTGCCGCACGGCGGCATCGACCATGGCCTGCACCTGGTCGGCCTGCGTGATGTCGGCGGGCGCGGCAAGTGCCTTGCCGCCCTGCGCCTCGATCTCGCGCGCCACGGCCTGCGCCCTTTCGGGGAACAGGTCGTTGACCACGACGCGCGCGCCTTCGCGGGCGAGTTCGATGCAGATCTGCCGGCCGACGCCCTGGCCGCCGCCGGTCACCAGAGCGACCTGTGAGTCCAAACCGAGTTTCATGTGTGTGCTTCCTTGCTTGCTGTCGGATGAATGAGGAAATGAAGATGCGGGCGGCTGTCAGCGCCCCTGGAACACGGGCTTGCGCTTCTCGACGAAGGCCCGCATGCCTTCCTTGCGGTCCTCGCTGTCCACCAGGAGGGCCGCGGCATAGCGCTCGTACTCGAGGCCGCTGTCCAGGTCCGTCTGCATGCCGCGGTTGACCGCCCGCTTGACGAAGCGCACGGCCAGCGGCGGCATCTCCCCGATCTGCTGCGCAAGCGCGATGGCCGCCGACAACAGCTCGGCGCCCGGCAGCACCTGGGTGACCAGGCCGTAGTCGAGGGCACGCGCCGCATCGATCTGCGCCGCCGTCAGCATCAGCGCCTTGGCGCGCGCTTCGCCGATCAGGCGCGGCAGCCGCTGCGTGCCTCCGGCTGCGGGGATCACGCCCAGCCGGACCTCCGGGAGGCCCAGGCGTGCATGGTCGGCAGCCAGCCTCAGGTCGCAGCACAGGGCCAGTTCCAGGCCGCCACCCAGCGCGACGCCATTGATCGCTGCAATGGTGGGTTTCTCGAATTCCTCGATGCCGCGGAACAGGTCGTGCGTCGCCTTCTGCGCGACGAAGAAGTCGGTCGCGCAGATCTGGTGGTCGGCCCGCTCCTTGATGTCGGCGCCGGCGCAGAACGCACGCTCGCCGGCACCCGTGAGCACCACCGCGCGCACCCGCTGGTCGGCGCGGGCCAGTTCGAAAAACGCACGCGCCAGGTCCGGCTTCATCGTGCCGCCGAGCGTGTTCATGCGGTCCGGCCGGTTGAGCGTCACGATGGCCACGTGGCCCTGGACGCTGTAGGTGAGCGTCGGCAGGTCGACGTGGTCGGGCCAGGTGTTTTCAGACATGTCGTCTCCTTTTCCTTCAGGCCGTGGCGCGGGACAGGACGTGCGCGATGGCCACCGACCCCAGGCCGATCATGTGCGCCATGCCCCAGCTGGCGCCCGCGTGTTGCCGGTCGCCGGCCTCGCCGCGAAGCTGCCGCGTGATTTCCGCAATCTGGCCGATGCCCGTGGGGCCCAGCGGATGGCCCATGCCGATCAGCCCGCCGGATGCGTTGATCGCGCAGCGGCCGCCGATCTGCGAGTCGCCTCGCAGCAGGAACGCGGCGCCTTCGCCCGGCTCGCACACGCCCACCGCTTCGCTGTAGAGCAGTTCCTCCACCGAGAAGGCGTCATGCAGCTCCAGAAGGTCCAGGCGCTGCGCCGGGATCCCCGCCTGCGCGAGCGCCGCATGGGCGCTGGCGCGCACCAGGTCGACCGCTGCGGCGCCATAGGAGGTTTCAGGTGTTTCGCTGCACGCGGCCGAGGCACGCACGCGCACGCAGCGGGCGGCATCCAGGCCGAGCCGGCGCAGCGCACGGCCCGACACGACGATGGCGGCCGCTGCGCCCTCGCCTCTCGGGCAGCATTGCTGCACGGTCAGATCGCCTGCCACGAGCGGCGACGCAAGCACCTGCTCCAGGGTGCGCGGCTTGCGGAACTGCGCAAAGGGATTGCGCGAGGCATTGCCATGATTCTTCACCGCCACCTGTGCCATGGACGCCGCGTCCGCGCCACGTTCCCGAAGGTAGGTGCGGGCCATCATGGCGAACTTCACGGCAGGAACGTTGGCCGTCTCGCTGAGCCGGGCCAGTCCCTCCTTGTCGGCTGCGCGCCGGGCGTCCCCGTGCTTGTCCACGCCCACCGCCAGCACCACGTCGCTGACGCCGCGTGCCACCTCCACGCATGCCTGGCGGAATGCGAAAGACCCCGAGGCCGATGCGTTCTCGACCTGGGTGACCGCCAGCCCGCTGGACCCGAGGTGCCGCAGCATCACGCGCCCGGCCGCCATGCCGATGGAGGTCGTGCCCACATAGGCACTGCCGACCTGCGGCCAGGCCAGGCCCGCATCCGCCAACGCAGCCCTGACCGCGGTCAGGCCCAGATGCGTATAGGGCGTCTCGCTCGGGAACTGGTACGCATGCATGCCGATGCCGGCCACGTACACGCCGTCGTTGTCGTCGATCCAGTTGTTCATTCGACGGCTCCCGCAGCCGGAACGAAGCGGCAGGCGAAGGTCTCGCCGCCGGGCAGCGCGACGGCGACGGCGCGAAGCGCCATGCCGACCCGCAGGGCCGACTCGTCCGCTGCGGCGATCACGCCTTCTTCGATGAGCCCCTCCTCGATCAGGATGTCGGCGGCGATGCGGGGCACCTCCATGCCGGGAAGCAGCGGCACGTGCAAGGTGACGTACTCCAGCAGCTTGCCGCCGCCCGGGCGCGCCACCTTGCGCGCGCCGTGCAGCGGATCGCCGCAATGGCTGCAGCCGGGAACGTCCGCGGGGAAGACGAGCTTCTGGCACGCCGGGCACTGCGCGAAGAGGAACTCCAGCGACTCGCCGTCGGGGGCAAGCTGGTAGAGCGTCGGATGCTGTGGCCGGAAGCCACGCAGGTCAGTGGTCATGGAACTGATTTCCTGTTGTCGAAAGAAAGGAATCGGGGATGCGGCGCATGCCTACTCCAGCCTGGCGCCGGAGTTCTGCACCACCTCGCGCCAGCGCGTCATCTCGGACTTGACGAAAGCGTCCAGCTTCTCGCCGTGCATGCTGCGCATCGGCACGCTGCCGAACTTCTCGGTGGCGGCGAGGACTTCGGGATTCACGATGACTTCCGCCATGGCGTCGGCAAGGCGCTTGACGATGGGAGCGGGCGTCTTCGACGAGACGAACATGGCGCCCCATGCACTGGACTCGGCGCCGGGATAGCCCAGTTCGCCGACGGTCGGCAGGTCGGGCGCGCTGCTCAGGCGCGACTTGCCCGTGACGGCCAGTGCCTTGAGCTTGCCCGACTGCACGAAGGGCAGCACCACGGCCGCGTAGTCGAAAGCCAGGTCGAGATTGCCGGCGATCAGGTCGGTCAACGCCGGGCTGCTGCCCTTGTAGGGCACGTGCGTCATCTTCACGCCCGCGGTGGACTGGAAGAGCTCCGCCGTCAGGTGGGTGGCCGTGCCCGCGCCCGCGGAGCCGAAGTTGAGCTTGCCGGGGTTCTGTTTGGCGTACGCCACCAACTCGGGCACCGTCTTGAACGGCTTGTTCGGGTTGATGACCAGGATCAGCGGCGACTCCGACATGCCGTGCACGGCCTTGAAGTCCTTGACCGGGTCGTAGCGCACGCTTTTGTAGAGCGCGAGGTTCGCGGCGTGCGTTCCCTGGGTGCCGTAGATCAGCGTGTACCCGTCCGCGGGCTGGCGCACCGCGTATTCCACCCCGATGGACCCGCCGGCGCCCGGCCGGTTGTCCACGACCACCTGCTGCCCGAGCTTGTCGCCGAGTTTCTGCGCGAGCAGGCGGGAGGTGCTGTCCGTGATGCCGCCGGGCGGGAACGGCACGACGAAGGTCAGTGGTTTGGAGGGCCAGCCCTCGGCCTCGCCGGCGGCATGACCTGCACTTGAGATGAAGAGCGCGCCGCCGCACACGGCGATGGCTTTGAGGAAGGCGTTCAAGGGGTTGTCTCCTGGTTGTGCAAGGCGATTCGATTGCCTTTTTTCCACGAATGGACGTAGACTACTTCAACCAGTCGTTGTTTGACAACCGTGTTTTCTGCCTTTTTCGGCCACCTCTTCCACTGCAATATTCAGCAGAGACATGAATCCCGTCGCTATGATCGATAACTTCTACGACCTATCGGAGGATTCATGCCCACCATCGTTCCCGCGGCCGCCCGCACGATGACCCTGCTCGAAGTCTTTGCCCGCGAAAAGCGCGAGCTGTCCAATTCGGACCTGGCCCGTCTCATGGACCTGCCCGAGAGCAGCTGCTCCGACCTGCTGCACACGCTGCACGAGATGGGCTACCTGCTGCGCACCGCGCGCAGCCGGCGCTTCTATCCAACGGCACGCCTGTTGACGGTGGCCAAGGAGATCTCCGCCAGCGACCCGCTGTACGCCGTGGGTGCCGAAGCCTGCGAACTGCTGCGCGACCGCACCGGCGAAACCGGCCTGTGCGGCCGGCTGGAGAACGGCGTGGTGAAAGTCATCGCCCTGAGCGAGGGCCGGCACGCGCTGCGCTACATGCAGCACGTGGGCGACAAGCTGGCGCTGCACGTCTCCGCCCTCGGCAAGGCGATCCTTGCCGCCGGCACCCCGGAAGAAGCGGCGCGCCAGTTGCGCCTGAAGCCGCTGCGCGTGCTGGCCTCCGGCACGCTCACCGATCTGGCCGCCCTCGAAGCGCAGGTGGAACGCGCGCGCGAACAGGGCTGGATCTGGGTCGAGAACGAAGGCAGCGAGGGGCTGACCGCGGTGGCGGTCGCCGGCCAGATCGGCGGCGAGACGCTGGCCCTGTCGGTCGCGGGGCTCACCCATCGCATGCGCGACCAGCGCGAGCGCTGCCTGGAGGCGCTGCAGGAGGTCAAGGCGATCGTCTTTCGCAAGCAGGCCGCCGCCGACGCGGCGACGCGCGAGCAGCAGCCTTCGTCATCGCCCTCTTCTCCCTCTTCCCGCCGCGGCACCAAGGCCCCGCCTCCCGACGAGCCTTGAGCGCCGCCCATCTTCACTTTCAAACCAGGAGACAACGTGTACACCCAGACAGCAGAACAAGCCATGCTGCGCGACAGCATCCGCCGCTTCATGAAGAGCGAAGTCGCGCCCATCGTCGCCCGCCACGATCAGGAGCGGACCTTTCCCTTCGAGCTGCTCAAGCCCCTGTCCGACTTCGGCTACCTGGGCGGTCGGCTTGCCGAAGAGGAAGGCGGGATGGGCATGGACCAGCTCACCTGGGCCATGCTGATGGAGGAAGCGGGCTACGCCTGGCTGTCCCTGCGCACGATGCTCAACATCACCAACGCGGCGATCAACAAGCTCGCGGCCGAGGCCACGCCGGCGCAGAAGGAGCGCTTTCTCAAACCCCTGCTGGCCAACGAGCGCCGCTGCTTCAGCGCCATCAGCGAGCCTGGCACGGGCTCCAACATCGCGCAGGTGCAGACCCGCGCCGACCTGCAGGGCGACCACTACGTGCTCAACGGCCGCAAGCTGTGGATCACCAACGGCGCCTTCGGCGATTTCGGCATCGTCGTGGCGCGCACGTTCAGCCCGGACTGCCAGGGCCAGCTCTCCACCTTCCTGGTCGAGCGGGATGTCTCCCCGTACGAGATGCGCCGCGTGGACACGATGGTGCTGCGCAGCACGGGCACGGCCGAGCTGGGCTTCGACAACGTCAAGGTGCCGCGCGAGAACCTGCTGGGCGAGGAAGGCGGCGCGCTCAAGAAGATGCTGATCGGCCTGGACAGCGCGCGCGTGAACATCGCCATGGGCGCCGTGGGCGCTGCGCAGTCGGCGCTGGACCTTTCCATCGACTACGCGCGCACGCGCACGCAGTTCGGCAAGCCCATCGGCAGCTTCCAGCTGGTGCAGAAGCTGATCGTCGACATGACGATCCGCGTGGAAGCCTCGCGCGCGCTGGGGCTGCGTGCCGCCGCCGCACTGGATTCGGGCCACGACGCGCGCACCGCCGCGTCCATCGCGAAGCTCTATGCCACCGAGGCCGCCCACGAGGTGGCCAGCATGGCCCTGCAGGTGCATGGCGGCCTGGGCTACGCCACCGACTACCCGATCGAGCGGATCTTCCGCGATACCCGCGGCGGGACCATTCCGGAAGGCACGACCGAAGTCCAGACGCTGATCGTCGGGCGCGAGATCCTCGGCATCTCCGCCATTGCCTGAACGTCGCCGGAGTTGCACAGCATGACCCATCCGGCCTTCAGCACCGACCTGTCACGCCTCATCCATCCGCGCTCCATCGCCCTGGTCGGAGCCTCCGAGCGGCCGCAGAGCATCGGCGGTCGCACCCTCGCCAACCTGCTGGACCATTCGCAGATCGACGGCGAGCTCTACCTGGTCAATCCCACCCGCAGCGAGCTGCGCGGCCTGCGCTGCTGGCCCAGCATCGCCTCGCTGCCGCAGACGCCCGACGTCGCCGTCATCGCCGTGCCCGCACCGGGCGTCATCGCCGTGATGGAGGAATGCGCGGCCAGGCGCGTGCCCTTCGCCATCATCCTCACCTCCGGCTTCGGCGAGGCCGGCGCCGAGGGCGAGCGGGCGCAGGCCCGGCTCAAGGAGATCGCCGAGCAGGCCGGCATGCGCATCTACGGCCCGAACTGCCCCGGCCTGACCAACGTCAACCAGCGCCTGGGCATGACCTTCTCGCCGTCGTTTCCGCATGACCTGGTCAAGGGCCCCATCGGCCTGGCCACGCAAGGCGGCGGGCTCGGGCGCAACGTGATGCAGGCCATGGAGCGCGGCATCGGCATCGGGCTGTGGGCATCCACCGGCAACGAGGTGGACCTGCAGGTGGCGGACTTCGTCCACTACATGGCGACCGCACCGGACATCAAGGTGATCGTGACCTTGCTGGAAGGCATCAAGGACGGCCCGCGCTTCCTGGCTGCGCTGCAATGCGCCGCGGACAACGGCAAGCCGGTCATCGCGCTGAAGGTGGGGAAGTCGGCGTATGGCCAGCGCGCCGCGCAGTCGCACACCGCTTCGCTGACGGGCTCGGCCGAAGTCAACAGCGCGGTGTTCCGCCAGTACGGCGTGATCGAGGTCGACGACATCGACGAACTCGTGGACACGGCCTGGCTTTTCGCGCGCGCCATGCCGGGCGAGCGCGAGGCGATCGGCGTGTACTGCTCGTCGGGCGGCACCACCGCCCTGACGGCCGATGCGGTGGGAACGGCCGGGCTCACGCTGGCCGAGTTCGCCCCCGAGACCACCGAGCTGCTTCGCAGCAGGCTGCCCGACTACGCGGCGATCAACAACCCGGTCGACACGACGGCCGCCGTGCTCAGCGACGCCGATCTCATCGAAAGCACGCTGGGCGCGGTTGCCGCGGACCCCAACACGGGTTGCGTGATCGCACCGATCGCGCTGGACTACGGCGAGACCACCATCCGCATGGCGCAGACCATCATCGCCGCGCAGAAGCGCGTGCAGAGCCCCATCGTCCCGATCTGGATGAGCGACAGGATGGGCGAGGGATACCGCATGCTGGTGGCGGCGGGCTTTGCGCCGCCGCGCTCGGTCGGCAAGGCGATCGCCGCCATCAGGCGCTGGACGGAATGGGGCCGCTGGCGCCGCAGCGCGGCAGGTCAATCCATTCGCCGACACCCGGTTTCCACGCCCGCAGCGCCGGCCGGCGCCCTTCGGAACCTGTCGGAACTGGAAGCCAAGACCCTGCTCGGCCGTGCCGGCATCCCGCTGCTGCCGGCCGCCGTGGCCCGCACCCGGGCCGAGGCGCGCCTGCTTGCCGATGGCATGGGCTACCCCGTCGTCGCGAAGATCGCCAGCCCGGACATCCTGCACAAGTCCGACATCGGCGGCGTCAAGGTCGGCATCTCGCATGGCCTGCAGGTGGAACTGGCATGGGACGACATCATGGCGTCGGCCAGGCATCACAAGCCGGGCGCCGCCGTCGACGGACTGCTGATCGAGAAGATGGCGCCAAGCGGCGGCATCGAGCTGATGGCCGGCGTCACGCGCGACCCGGTGTTCGGGCATGTGATGACCTTCGGCCTGGGCGGGGTCTACGTGGAGATCCTGCGCGACGTCACGCGCCGCCTGCTGCCGCTGAGCCCGGCCGATGCCGCCTCCATGGTGCGCGAGATGCGCTGCTTCCCCGTGCTCGCCGGCGCGCGCGGACGGCCGGTGGCCGACGTGCCGGCCCTCGAGCGCCTGCTGCTGGCCGTGTCCGAGTTCGTGATGGCGAACGTGGGGCGCATCGAAGAGATGGACCTCAATCCGATCTGGGTCGGCGCCGAGGGCGAGGGCGCCCTGCCCCTTGATGCGGTGGTCGTCGAGAGGGGCGCGGCATGAGCGCCTCCGGCCCGCTCGCGGACATCACCGTCCTCGACTTCAGCGAACTGCTGCCCGGCCCGTTCTTCACGCAGAACCTGGCGGAGATGGGCGCGCGCGTCATCAAGATCGAGCGCCCGCCCGGCGGAGACAACGCGCGGCGCATGGGGCCGGGCGGCTTCGAAGCCGTCAACCGCGGCAAGCTGAGCCTGCTGGTGGACCTGAAGGACGAGGCCCAGCGCGCCCGCGTACGCGAACTGGTGGCGCAGGCCGACGTGCTGGTGGAGTCCTACCGCCCCGGCGTGATGGCGCGCCTGGGCCTGGACTACGCCAGCCTGCGCGAGCGCTTCCCGCGCCTCGTGTACGTCTCCCTCAGCGGCTACGGGCAGGAGGGCCCCTGGGCCCAGCTGCCCGGGCACGACATCAACTACCTCGCCGCGGCGGGGGCGCTGGCGGTCTCCGGCGAGCCCGGCGGTCCCCCCACTCAGAACTTCGGCCTGCCGGTGGCGGACCTTTGCGGGTCGATGTACGCGCTGTCGTCGACGCTGGCAGCGCTGCTGCAGCGCGAGCGCACCGGCCGGGGCCAGCACCTCGACGTGGCGCTGGCCGACTGCGTGCTGCACTGGATGAACCCGCGCCTGGGCGCCTACCGCGTCGACGGCGCGACCAGCCTCGAACGCCAGCGCGCAGCCACGCAGCTGAAGCCCGCGTACGGCAGCTTCCGCTGCCGCGACGCGCAATACCTGAGCGTCGCGGCGCTGGAAGACCATTTCTGGGCGCGTCTTTGCAACGTGCTGGACATGGGCGACTTCGCGAGCGAGGCCTACCGGACGCTGGGTGCGCGCAAGAAGCAGGCCCAGGCCATCAACGAGCGCATCGCGCAACAGCTCGCCGAACGCGATTCGGCCGAGGCCTTCGAGACGCTGGCGCGCAACGACCTGCCGGTCGCGCCGGTGGTGGCGCCCGGCAAGCTGGCCGCCCTGCCGCAGTTCGCGCAGCGCGGACTGATCAACGGCCCCGACCCGCTGTCGCTGGTGCGTTTTCCCGTGCCGCTGGCGGGCGTCGATCCAGCGACGCTGGCCGACGCGCCCGGCCTGGACAACGCGCGTCATCGGCTGTGAGCCAGCCGCCGCTGTCCACCCGCCTGACGCGGCTCTTCGGCCTGGCCTACCCCATCCTCGGCGGCGGGCTGATGTGGCTCTCGGACGCCCGCTACGTGGGCGCACTGAGCAACGCGGGGTGCATGGGCTTCATCACGCCACGCTCCTTCGACGGTGACGATGCGCTGCGCGAGCAGCTGCAGCGCTGCAGCGACATCACCGGGGGCCGCCCCTTCGGCGTCAACCTCACGCTGTCGGCGCGCTCGCAGACGAACACCGGCGTTCGCGCCTCGCTGGAGACCGCGCTGGCCCATGGGGTGCGCCACTTCGAGACCGCAGGCTATGCGCCGGATGCGCTGATCCAGGCCATCCACGCGGGCGGCGGCGTCGTGATCCACAAGGCATCGAGCGTGCGGCATGCCCTCGCCGCCCAGGCTGCGGGGGCCGACGCCGTGGCGCTGGTCGGCATGGAGGAAGGCGGACACCCCGGCGCCAACGAGCTGCCCACCATGCTGATGGGCGCGCTGGCCACGGCGCGCGGGCAGTTCCATGTCCCGCTGGTGCTGGGCGGAGGCATCGGCCATGGCAGCCAGCTCGCCGCCGCCCTCGCGCTCGGTGCCGATGGCGTCCTCATGGGAAGCCGCTTCCTCGTGAGCGAGGAGGTATCCGCCCACGCTACCTACAAGGACCATCTACTGAGCTGTGACGAGCACAGCACCACGCGCCTGCTGCACACGCTGGGCAACACCTGGCGCGTGCTGCGCAACGACACGGCCGCGCAGGTCGACGCCATCGAGCGTGCCGGCGCGGCCGACCATGCCGCTTTCGGCAACCTGCTCGACAGCCGCGTGGCACGCGAACGCTGCTACGGCAGCGGCGACTGGCGCAGCGGCATGCTCTCCCTGGGGCCGGCCATCGGCTTTGCCACGCGCATACAACCGCTGTCCGCGATCGTCGAAGAGCTCATCCAGCAAGCACGCGCCGCCCTGGCGCACCTGACCGCATCGATCGCACATCCATGACCACCGCCCCTCCCTTCCTCGACCGACTGGCCCTGCCCCTCATCGCGGCGCCCATGCTGCGGGTTTCCGGCATCGAACTGGTGTCCGCCGCTTGCGCTGCCGGTGTGATCGGCGCCTTCCCGACAGCCAACTGCCAGACGCTCGAAGAATTCGATGCCTGGCTCACTCGACTGGATGAAGAAGCCGCTGCCGCGCCGGCACGCACGGCGCCGTATTGCCCCAACCTCATCATGCGGCGCGACCCCGCCAAAGTGATGGCCGAGGTCGAGCTCATCGCTCGCCACCGCGCGCAACTGGTCATCACCAGCGTCGGCTCGCCCGCCGCCGTGGTGCCGCGCCTGCACGAGGCCGGCTGCCGCGTGTTCGCCGACGTGGCCTCGCTGCATCACGCCGTGCGCGCCATCGAGTCGGGCGTGGACGGCCTGGTGCTGCTCACCGCGGGCGCCGGCGGGCACACCGGCTGGGCGAACCCGTTCGCCTTCGTGCGCGCGGTGCGCGAAGTGTTCGACGGCCCCATCGTGCTGGCCGGCGGCCTGTCGGACGGCGTGGCCCTGCGAGCCGCGAAGACGCTCGGCTGCGACCTCGGCATCATGGGCACCCGCTTCATTGCCACGCAGGAGAGCCTCGCAGGCGCCGAGTACCGACGGATGCTGGTCGACAGCTCGATCGACGACGTGCTGCTCACGCGCGGCTTCACCGGCTTGCCCGCGAGCTTCCTTGCTCCGTCGGCACGAAGGCTGGGTATCGATGCCTCGACGCTCGACGAGAGCATCTCGGTGGAAGAAGCGAGAAGACGCTACGGCGGCGGCGCCAATGCGGCGCCCAACCAGCGCTGGACCGACATCTGGAGCGCGGGGCATTCGGTGTCCGGCGTGCGCGCCGTGCCGCGCGTCGCCGAGCTGGTGGACGCACTCGGCCGGGAGTACCGCGGCAATGCGGCGGCGTGACGGCTAGGCTGCCGCGGGGCGGGCCACCGAGTCGCGCTCCACATACCGCAGCGCGATGCGGGCCTTGCGTTGAGGCAGCCCGTTCTCCGCGATCCGGGTGAGCAGCAAGTCGACCAGGCAGCGCGCGGTGTCGGCCTGGTCGATGTCGAGCACGCTCACCGCAGGGTCGTGCTCCGCCGCGAAGGGCGTGTCGCCGATGGCGACCACCGAGATGTCGCGCGGCACCTGAAGCCCGCGGGCGGCGATCGCGCGCAGCGCGCTGTTGAGCATGTGGGTGCCCTGCACGATGAGCGCGCTCGGCCGATCCGGCCGCCCCAGCAGTTCGGTGACCTCCGCGTTGACCGAGGCCGTGACGCTGCGCGCCTGCACCAGCAGGTCGGGCACGGGCAGGCCCGCGGCCTGGAACGCCGTGCGAAAGCCCTGCACGCGGCGGCGCACCGGCCGTGTGTCGCCCTGCCAGAGGACAAGGGCAATGCGCCGGTGCCCCAGGCCCAGCAGGTGCTCCACCACCCGCCGAACGCCGCCCGCGTGGTCGATGAGCACCGCGTCGTGGGCACCGCTCACTTCCCGGTCGAACACGACGGCAGGCATCGGCAGCAGTCGCAGCGCCTCCACCAGCGCCGCATTGCGCTCGTTGCCGGGCGCAAGGATCACGCCGTCCATGCCACGCTGCGTGAACGTTCCCAGTGCCTTCGTTTCACGCTCGACGTCGTTGGCCCCGTTGGCCAGCAGCAGCAGGTAGTCGTGCCGAAGGAACTCGTCCTCCAGGGCGCGGAACACCTGCGCATACAACGGATTCGCGATGTCGGGCAGCAGGCATCCGACGGTGCGGCTGAGCCGCGAACGCAGCACCCGCGCCGCGTGGTTGGGGCGATAGCCCAGCGCCGCCGCCGCCTGGTTGACCTTTTCCTGCGTGGCCGCCGAAGCGCCGGCGCCGTTCATCGCCCGCGACGCGCTGCCCAGCGAAACACCCGCCAACCGCGCCACGTCACGCAGATCGATCTTCTGTTTTCCTGCATTCATTCGGATGGACATTCCCGTTCGGGCAAGAGGATGGGGTGCATCTTAGGTGACAGCGAGCGAGGGTTTTCACCATTTCGGAAACGTTTCCAAAATTGAACCATGGCCACACCGAATGCCGAAGAAGGAGACATGAATGACCTCGCCAGCCATCCAGCCTGAGCTGCAGCTTTTCGCCGAAGCGCTCGGCCACCTCCGGCCATCGGCGGGACGCCTCGAGCAGCGGCGGATCCTGGTGGTCGGCGCGGGCCAGCGCGACATCGACGACCCCGATCCGCCCGTGGGCAACGGACGGGCGATCTCCCTGCTGTTCGCCCACGAGGGGGCGACGCTGACCTGCGTGGACATCAATCCCGCCTCGCTGCAGCAGACCTGCGACCTGGTGCGCGCATCGGGCGCGACGGTCCATGCCGAGGTGGCCGACGTCGCGCAGCCCGAGGCCGCCGCCACGACGGTGGAGCGCGCGGTGCAGAAGATGGGCGGACTCGACGGCCTGGTGATGGTGGTGGGCGTGGCCAGCGGGCTCTCGCTGGACAACCAGACCGCCGAAGCCTGGGACCGGGAGCACGCCACCAACGTGCGCTCGTGCATGCTGTTCGGGCAACAGGCATTGCGGCACATGGCGCCCGGCGGCTCCATCGTGCTGCTGTCCTCGATCGCCGCGCTGCGCAATTCCAGCTTCAACCCGGCCTACGAAACGACCAAGGCGGCCCAGGTGTCGCTCGCGCGCTCGATCGCGATGGCCGGGCAGGCCAAGGGCGTGCGCTGCAACAGCATCCTGCCCGGCCTGATGGACACGCCCATCGGCCGCGCGGCGACACGCCGCAGATCCGACCGCCTCGCGATGCCGCTTCCCTTCGGCCGCCAGGGCACGGGCTGGGAGGTGGCTTACGCGGCCCTGTTCCTGATGTCGCACGAGGCCTCCTACGTGAACGGCCATGCGCTGGTCGTCGACGGCGGCCTGACCGGCGGCATCGCCGCGCCGCGTGCCTGAGTGCGACCATGCATCCGCTCCAGAGACGCCGATTCCTGCAGGCAGCCGCCTGTGCCGTCGCGGCGCCGCACCTGGGTGCGGCCACCGCTGCCCGCGACGAGGCCTATCCCACGCGGCCGCTGCGCATGGTCGTGGGCTTTCCGGCAGGAGGGTCGGCCGACCAGTCCTCGCGTCGCCTGGCCGAGCAGCTGGCCCGGCAGCTGGGCCAGCCGGTGATCGTCGACAACAGGCCGGGTGCCTCCGGAAACATCGCGGCCGCGGTCGCGGCGCGCAGCGCACCCGACGGCTACACGCTCTTCTACGGCACCAACGCGACCCACGCGATGAACGTCAGCCTGTATCCGAAGCTGGACTACGACCCGGTGAAGGATTTCGCGCCCATCGCGCTCGAAGGCAAGGTCTACAACGTGCTGTGTGTCAACCCGGCCTTCGAAGCGCGCGACCTGAAGAGCTTCCTGGCGATGGCGAGGGCGGCCCCCGACCGGATCGCCGTGGCCACTCCGGGGAATGCCACCAGCGGTCATCTGTCGCTGGTGCTGCTCAGTCGCGCGGCCAAGGTACAGCTCGCGCACGTTCCGTACAAGGGCAGCGCTCCGGCGCTCACCGATGTGCTCGGCGGGCAGGTGCCGGCGATCTTCGACAACGTGGCGGGCAATCTCGCGTACATCCGCAGCGAGAGGATCCGCCCGCTGGCCGTCACCTCGCGCAGCCGGCTGCCTCTCCTTGCACAGGTGCCGACCTTCGAGGAACTGGGCCTGCCCGACTGCGAACTCGCGGCCTGGGGCGGCCTGTGGGCACCCAGCGGCACGCCGCCGCCGATCATCGAAAGGCTCAACCACGAAGTGAATCGGGCGCTGCAGACCGCATCGGTGGCCGATCGCATGCGCGAACTGACGATCGAGCCCCAGGGCGGCACGCCCCAGGCGCTGGCCGAGTTCGCGCGCAGTGAAACCGCCAAGTGGCGCGAGGTGATTCGCACCGCCGGCATCCGACTCGACTGAGGACCCATGGCCCGCATTCCCTACTTCGACCTGGCCGAGGCGCCCGCGGAACTCCACGCGTTGCTGGACGGGCGCCCTCCGCTCAACATCTATCGCATGGTCGCCCACGGTGGCGCCACCGCGCAGGGCTTCCTCGCCCTGGGCTCCAGCATCTTGCGGCGCTCCTCGCTGCCGGTGAGGCTGCGCGAACTGGTGATCCTGCGGGTCGGCGCACTGTGCGGCTCCAGCTACGAAGTGACCCAGCATCGGCGCGTGGCTGCACAGGCGGAAGTTCCGTCCGCCCAGGTCGAGGCCGTGCTCGACAGCCCCCAAGGCAGCGTGAGCAGGGACGAATTCGACAGCCTCGAATGCCGCGTTCTGGACTTCACCGATGCCGTGGTGCGCCAGGTGAAGGCGTCGCCCGAGATGTTCGATGCGCTGTCCGCGCAACTGCCGCCGCAGCAGCTGATGGAGATCGTGATGACGATCGGCTACTACATGCTGGTGTGCCGGGTGCTGGAGAACTTCGAGGTCGATCTGGAAGGCAGCGATGTGCTGGCCGGCCACGGCCAGTGGACCGAAATACTCAGGAAGAACTGATCCCCGGAGACAAACACATGAGCATCAACCGCCGGCAATTTTCCGTCGCCACCGGCCTGCTTTCGCTGGCCCCGGTGCTGCGCGCCGAGACCTATCCCTCCAGGCCCATCACCCTGGTGGTTCCGTTCTCTGCGGGCAGCGTCGTCGACCAGCAGGCCCGCGTGATCGCACGCGTGCTCGCCACCCGACTGGGCCAGCCCATCGTGATCGACAACAAGGTCGGCGTCAGCGGATCGATCGGCGCCGAGTTCGTCTCGCGCGCGGCGCCCGATGGCTACACGCTGCTGCTGGGCACGCAGGGCACCCAGGGCACCAACAGCGCGCTGTACAAGACGATCCGCTACGACCCGGTGAAGGACTTCGTGGCCATCCACGGCCTGTCGGGCAACGCGAACGTGCTGGTGGTCAATCCGAGGCTCGGCATCGGCTCGGTGGCCGAGCTGGTCGAGCTCGCGAAGAAGAATCCGGGCAAGCTCAACTTCGGATCGGGCGGCAACGGCACGTCGGGCCACCTGTGCCTCGAGCTGCTGCAGACGCGCACCGGCACGCGCTTCACCCATGTGCCGTACAAGGCCAGTTCGGCCGCGCTGGTCGATCTGGTCTCGGGCAACGTCGACGCGATGTTCGACTTCGTGCAGACCTCCGCGCCGCACATCCGCAGCGGAAAGCTGCGCGCGCTCGCGGTCACGCGCGGCCAGCGCATGCCGATGCTGCCGGAAGTCCCGACGATGGCCGAGGCCGGCTTTGCGGGCATCGAGGCGCTGAGCTGGGGCGGGCTCTTCGCGCCCGCGAAGACGCCCGACAGCATCGTGAAGCGGCTGTCCGCCGAAGCCTCGGAGGCCCTCCGGTCGCAGGACGTCAGGAGCGCACTCGACTCGGCGGGGAGCTTCGTCATCGACATGTCGCATGCCGAGTTCCAAGGCTACGTGAGCCGCGAAGCTGTCAAGTGGACGGAAGTCCTGCGTACGGCCGGAGTGACGCTCGAATGACCGCGCCGTCCGCACCGCACACACTCGCTGCGGCCGCCGTGGCCGCCGTCACCGGCGCTGGCAGCGGCATCGGCCGCGCGCTGGCCCTGGCCTGCGCGGGCGAGGGCATGGCCGTGGCGCTCGCCGACGTCGAAGTGGAGGCACTCGCAGCCACCGAGGCACTCGTTCGATCGATGGGCGTGCCCACGCTGGCGCAGCGGTGCGACGTGAGCCGCGCCGGCGATGTCGAGGCCTTCGCCCAGGCCTGCGAGGACCGCTTCGGCGGCGTCGACTGGCTGTTCAACAACGCGGGCGTCGCCGTGCTCGGGCCGGCCTGGGCCGCCACCGAAGCGGACTGGCAATGGGTGCTGGGCGTCAACGTCCTGGGCGTCGCCAACGGCGTGCGCAGCTTCGTTCCGCGCATGCGCGCACGCGGCCGGCCCGCCCACGTGATCAACACCGCGTCCGCCGCCGGGCTCGCCACCTTGGCGGGCTCCGCGGTGTACAGCGCCAGCAAGCACGCGGTGGTGGCCTTCTCGGAGTGCCTCGCGCGCGACCTGGAACAGGCCGGCGCGCCGATCGGCGTGACCGTCGTCTGCCCTTCGCTGCTGCCCACCGGCATCCATGCGTCGCAGCGCAACCGTCCGAACGCGCTTGCCGACACGGTCGCGCCCGCCGCGGCCTATGACGAGCGCGTCCGCCATGGCATGGCGGCGTCTCCCATCGACGCGACGGACGTCGCGACGGCGACGCTGGCGGCCATTCGCGCGGGGCGCTTCTACGTGATTCCGCACAGCCAGACCGGCGGCTCGGTCCGACGGCGCATGAACGCGATCCTCGACGACTTCGGCAAGGAGCATCCCCAGGCGGGATGAGACTGCCGCGCTTCCCCAACCGCCACATCGGCCCCGCGCCGCCACGGGGCCGCGCACCTTCCCCAGGAGACCCCGAATGGACACCGAACCCCACGACAGGCTCGCGCAGGTCGCGCAGCAATTGCAGGCCCTGCAGCGCCGCGTCGATCAACTCGAAAGCATGGAGGCCATCCGCGCCCTGCGTGCGCGCTACCACATGCTGGTCAACGAGGACCAGGGCCCTCGCCTGCATGAACTGTTCGCGGAGGACGCGAGCGTCATCTACAACGGGCGTCCCGAGGTCTTCGGGCGCGAAGCCATCCGCACCTTCTTCGAGAACTTTCCCGTGCAGTACGCGCGGCAGTTCATCCATCAGCACGAGGTGAGGGTCGACGGCGACACGGGCACGGGCCAGTCCTACCTGGACGGCCGCCCCGTGCACGGCGGGAAGAGCTTCTACGTGGTGGGCCGGTTCGACGACACCTACGTGCGCGTCGACGGCCAATGGCTGTTCAAGAAGGTGGTGCTGACGGTCCACTACATGGTCGAGGCGGCCGAGCATTGGGAGGCGCTGCTCCCGGTGAAGAAGAACGCGGAGGCAGCATGAGCCTGGCCTCCCTCTTCGACCTCACGGGGCGCAGCGTCCTGGTCACGGGCGCCGCCAGCGGCATCGGCCTGGCTTTCGCCGAGACGATGCTGGAAGCCGGTGCGCGCACCCTCATGACGGACGTGGATGCGCAGGCGCTCGACGCTCAGGTGCAAGAGCTGAAGTCGCGCTACCCGCTGGTGGAAGGCGCGGCGCTGGACGTCGCCGACGCCGCGGCCGTGGATGCGCTGGTGGACGACATGGCCTCGCGCCACGGCGCCATCGACTGCGTGTTCGCGAACGCGGGCATCAGCGCCGGACGCGGCTTCGTCGTGGAAGCGGGGCAGTTGGAGAACATCGATCTCGCGCACTGGGACAAGGTCCTGCGCATCAACCTCGACGGCGTGCTGCACACCGTGCGAGCGGCCGCGCGGCACATGAAGCCGCGCCGGGAAGGACGCATCGTCGTGACCACGTCGATCGCGGGCCTGCGCTCGGAGTCGCTCTCGGGCTACGCCTACGTCGCCTCCAAGGCCGCGGCGAACAACTTCGTCAGGCAGGCCGCCGTTGAACTGGCGCCTCACAACGTGCTGGTGAACGCCATCGCACCCGGCCCCTTCGCCACGAACATCAATGGCGGCCGCCTGCGCCTTCCCGAGTCGGCCGAGCGGATGCGCACTCACATTCCTCTCGGCCGGGTGGCCCAGGCCGACGAGATCAAGGGACTGGCCTTGCTGCTGGCTTCGCCCGCTTCCAGCTACATGACCGGGGCGGTCATCCCGGTCGATGGAGGTGCCTCCGCGCGGTAGCGAAGGCACATGACCGCTACTTCAACGCGGCGCCGCCTCGCGCGAGGTATTGCGCCGACAGGCGCGCGAACTGGCCGCCATCCGTGCTGATCGAGGTCTGATGGCTCCCGCCTGGGCTGAAGACGATCCCGAAGGTGTGCATGTCGCCGTACTCCTGGGTGTTGGTCAGCATGTAGTCGACGTGGTTGTCGCGGTAGTGCTGGTCGGTGCCGCCGGGTGTGTCGGAAGGCACGCCCATCGGCGTCTGCCACCACAGGATCGGCAGGCCGTTGCCCAGGGCCGTGCGGTAGTCCGAATACTGCTTCTGGGAATCGTGGAAGTTCGGGCTGGTCTTGTTGCTCGCGTCCCAGTAGAACGGAGCGCTTCCGTTCTGGCATTCCGCGGGCGGCGACGCAACCTCCCGGCAGCCCGCGTCGCGATCGCTGGTCTGGGCGACGATGAAGTCCGCCTGGTTCGCGCCGGCGGCCCGCATCATCGCGGCGACCTCGACGGGCGTGCCGTTCCAGAAGGCTGGCGGGAACCCGATCAGCGCCTTGGGCGCGACCTTGCGGCCCATCTGCACGAAGCACTGTCCGAGGCCTGCGACAGTGTCGGGCAGCGCGCTGCACTCCGGCTGGCCGCTCACGGCGGCGGCCATCTTCGTCAGGTCTCGACCGGGCGCCTGCGACGCGGCGAAGCCCCAGAAATCCGGCTCCACGTTGACCAGAGCGGGCTTGTCCAGCTCCGCGATGCGCTGGTACATCAGCCGGACCTGCCCCCAGTACTTGCCCATGAAGGTCGCATCGCTGATACCGCTCAGATTGCCCTCGCCGTTCGCCGTCATCTGGTAGAGCGTGAACATGGGCACCGCACCGTAGGCTTGGGCGGCCTGCGCGGTGAAGGTGACGTAGGCCCCGTCGGGGCTGTTCCACGTAGGCCAGGACCCCGGGCCGACACCCACCAGATAGCGCTCGACGATGTCGGGATGGATGTCCTGGCTCTTCATGTCGTCGATGGAGGTCGCTCCCAGCCCGACCAGCACACGCGAGGGTTTGCCGAGCTTGTTCGCCAGGGCGACGGTGGCCGGCACAGGCGCGGTGCCTCCGCTCGCGCCGCCAGTGCCGCCCTGGGTGCCGCTACCGGAGGTGTTGCCGGCCGTTTGGCCGCCGTTGTTCTGGCCGCCGCTGCTCTGGCCGGCATCGGATTGACCGCCGGTGCCGGCCTGGCCCGTCGGGCTGCCGACCAGCGGAATGCCGGCCCCTCCACCGCCGCCACCACCTCCGCCACAACCGAAGAGCAGCAGCGAGGCCATCAGCGCGGAAACGCATCGTCGAGAAAGAATGTCCATGAGAGAAGTCCGAAAGGTCGAAGTCAAACAAGCACCGGCGCGCTTGTGCATGCGCGCGCCGGTTCGGGTTCAGGGTTGTCCGGGCAGCGCGGCTGCCCGATGGTATTCAGCGGGCAAGGTCTGCGATGAAGGCCGCGTCCTGCGCGCCGCTGTAGATGCGGAAGTCCTGCATGCGGCCCTTGAAGTACGGGTCGCCGCCGTACTGGGAACGGCCCAGCCAGGTCCGGGTGGTGTTGCCCAGCTGGAAAGGATTGATCCAGATGCCGTCCGCGGTGGCCACCTGCGCGCCGTCCATGTAGAGCGTGCCCACGGTGCCCGAGAGCGTGACCGCCAGGTGCACCCAGCGCCCGGTGGGCATCACGCCGCCGGACACGGACTCTTCCTTCCAGAACTGATTGCGCGAGGCTGAAAAGCGCAGCTGGTTGCTGCCGTCGCGCAGGATCAGGATCATGTAGGCCACGTCGTTGGAGCCGAAGTCGAAGATGCGCGCGATGACCGACGCCGTATCCCAGTAGACCCACACCGCGATCGTGAAATCGCCCAGGGCCGACACGGCCCCGTCGGGCAGCTGGACGTGGCCGCTGCGGCCATCGAGCTGCACGGCGCTTCCGCCGTTGCGTCCTTCGCCCCAGCTCGTGCCGCCCTTCAGCTGCCCATGCAGGCCGCGGCCGCTGGCGTCGTTGGCGTCGCCGCTGAGCGGCAGGTGCAGCCACAACTCACCGGGCACCGCCACGCGCACGGTGTCCGCACCGGTCATCTCCCCGGCGTCGGTCACCGCGTCGATCCGGTAGTACCAGGTGCCCTGGTCGGGATCGTCGGTGTAGGTGCGCGGGTCGGTGACCGGCGCAAGGGTCGTGAACGGACCGTTCGGCGAAGCCGCGCGCTGCACGAGGTACTGGGAAGCGCCTGCGGTGCCCCACCAGGACAGCTGCACCTTTGCATCGCTCAGGAATGCGCTCAGGCCGCTCGGCGCGGCGGCAGGGACCGGATCGCGCGCATAGAGCAGCGTGCCGATGCCCGGCTGGTCGCCGCCGTCGACGCGCTCCGGCCGTATCTTGTCGAGCATCGCCTTGCTCCAGGGTGCCGAGAGTCCCTTGCGGCTCACATAGTGGCTGTAGATGAGGTCCCAGTTGGGCCGCAGCTGGTTTGTGCCCGCCGCAGCGGTCCCCGATCCGTGGACGCCGTCGTATGGAGCGAACGGCATCGCGAACAGGGCGTTGCCGTTGGCATCCGCCAGGTTCGTCTTGGCCACGTACTCCGCGCCGGCGAGCAGCCGGTTGTTCCAGTAACCGAAGAGATCCTCGCCCTGGTTCCAGGCCATTTGACACAGCATCCCCGCCAGCGAGATACCGAGGGTCGAGTGGCCCTGGTCGCGATGGCTCTCCTGCCATTGCCCCAGATAACCGGGATGCACGTAGTAGACATTGTTGGCACTCGCGCCGCAGCCGCGGCCGCTCTTGTAATAGTTGCTCGCTTCGGCGACCAGGTCGCTCCGGTCGCAGAACACGCCGATCGCGTAGACGGCGCAGATGTTGGCCAGGTCCCAGTTCGCCCAGTAGTGCGTGACCTTTCGGGTCTCGGTGCCGTTGTGGTTGACCAGGAAGTCGTGGGCCTTCGGATAGAACACGTTCAGCAGCATGGTCTGGAAGCGCGCGACGTCTTCCTTCGCCCAGCCGGAGTAGGTCCGCATCAGTTCCGCGGCGTTGGCCCACTGGTTGCCGTAGAGGCCCGAGGCGAGGAAGACGTTCGAGTTGCCGCCCAGCTCGGTCAAGGTCGACGACCACGCATTGAGGAACTCCACCGCCTTCTTCGCGTAGTTCTCGTCGTTCGTGACCTTCCAGCGCAATGCGAGATGAAGGGCGCGCACCATGTCGCCGACCATCTGCCAATAGTTCTCTCCGTCGACACCGCGCGTCACCAATGCCAGGGGGCGCGGCGTCGCAGCGAGGTTGGTGTTGTTCGTCTTGAGCATCATGTTCCAGCCGCCCACCCAGGGCTGCGCATTGGCGGCCAGCTTGTCCCGGATGCGCTGCAGGTCGGCCTCGGTGACGAGCAGGCCGGGGTGCACGATCTTGCGTACTTCGGACTCAGGGGTGGTCGGCTCGGGCGCTGGGGTGTCCGGCGTATCGACACTGGCGACAGCATCGGGGGTGGCACCCGGCGGCTGCTGCGCGGTGGTTCCCCCTATCGGCGAAAAACCTCCGCCACCACCACCGCAAGCCGTCGTGCCAAGGGCGAGTGCGCTCGCGGTGCCGATGAAGAAAGTGCGGCGATCCAACAGCGCTGCATCCTTGTCGTCGTTCGATGAATGTGTCATTTGTCGCAAATATGTATATAAATGATTCAGCAAACTGCATGCCACTCACGTCGACGGCTCGATGAAATGAAATCGGTAAAACCGATGGATGCATTGCGCGCGTTGCGAGGGACACGCAGCGGCAAGAAGTGACATTCGTTGTCACATGAGACGCCGGCGACACGACATTGAATGTCACTGCCTCTCGCCATGTACGCACCGATTCGGTGAAAAGCCCGTGCGGCATCGACTTGCGCGGCAGGGCAAGCCTGCTGAGTGTGACCTGTACGGAGGCGGCAATGGGCGTTGAATTGCCCCTGAAGATGATCGACTGAATTTCATTTTCGGAATGACCAAAAGCACTGCAACTTGCTTGCGTTCTCTCCATTTCGACGACGCAGCGATGCCGATGCTTCGCTGGACACGGCATCGTCTCCTGGCGATCGGCGTTGCAGCACCGGCTGCTCGCCATGACTTCGAAAGATGGGCGTGCGGCGATCGGCGACACCGCGTTTGCTTGCACATCCGAGCACTGCCGACTCCTGTTCTTCGCCACCGCCCGCCTCATGTTTCGCAAGCGGCACGGATATCTCGCTGCGAACCCGCTTCGTCGTCGCCCGTCCTCCGGGCGGGCTTGCGCAGCTTGCTTCTCGTCAGAGAGCGCTTCGCACTGCCGACACGGCAGCACGCAAGGCGAGCAGGTAGCTGTCCAGGCCGAAGCCGCAGATCTGGCCCTTCACGATGTCCGCGAACACCGAGTGATGCCGGAATTCCTCGCGCGCATGGATGTTGGACATGTGCAGTTCGACCACCGGCACCGTGAGGATCGCCAGCGCGTCCCGGATGCCGTAGCTGTAGTGCGTCCATGCGCCAGCGTTGATGAGGACCGCGTCGACGCCATCGACGAAGCCCTGGTGGATGCGCTCGCACATGGCGCTCTCGCTGTTGGTCTGGAAGCCCTCGACCTCCGCGCCGAGTTCCATGCCCAGCGCCTGCAGCTTTGCGTCGATCTCGGCGAGCGTCGTGGTGCCGTATTGCTTCGGATCGCGCTTGCCGAACATGTTGTGGTTGATGCCGTGGAGCATGAGGATCTTCATCGAATCTTTCCTTCTTGTCGCGGCCTCAGACCAGCGGGATCGTCATGCGCTCGATGACCGGACGGGTGTCGGGCCGCACGCCGCGCCACCACAGGAAGGCTTCCGCCGCCTGCTCGACCAGCATGCCCACGCCGTCGGCGAGCTTCGGCACGCCGGCGTTCTGCGCCAGGCGCAGGAAGGGTGTCAGGCCCTTGCCGTACGCCAGTTCGTAGGCCAGCCTTGCGTTTTGGAGGGCCTCCGCCGGCACCGGTGGCAGCTCGGCCTTCAGGCTGGCCGAGGTGCCGTTGATGACGATGTCGAATCGCTCTCCGGCCAGGTCTGCGTAGGCGCAGGCGCGCACGGGGCCATGCACCGCGAACTGCGCAGCCAGGTCAACCGCCTTCGGCAAGGTCCTGTTCACGAGCACCAGTTCGGCCGGCTGCTGCGCGAGAAAAGGCAACAAGGCTCCGCGCACCGCACCGCCCGAACCGAGCACCAGCATGCGCGCGCCCTTGAGGGAGAAACCCAGGTTGCACTGGATGTCCCTGGTCAGCCCCACGCCATCGAAGTTGTCGGCAATGATGCGATCGCCCTCGAACTTGAGCGCATTGGTGGCGCCGGCCAGCTCGGCACGCTCCAGCCGCTCGGTCGCGAGCGCCAGCGCCTGCAGCTTGAACGGCGCCGTCACGTTCAGCCCGAGCCCGCCCGCCTTGCGAAACGCGTGCACGTCGTCCGCGAAGCGTTCGAGCGAGCCCTCGATGGCGCCGTACCCGATGTCCTGGCCGGTCGCCTGCGCGAAGCTGCCGTGGATCAGCGGCGACTTGGTGTGGCCGATGGGATTGCCGATGACGGCGTAGCGGTCGGTCATGCTGTCATCCTCCTCATGCGCTGTAGAGGACGCCGTCGGCTTGCATCTCGGCAATCTGGGCGGCGTCGAAGCCCAGGCTCGCAGCGATCTCGGCGTTGTGCTCGCCGAGCTCCGGCGCCACCTGCGTGATCGAGGTGTCGCATCCCGACATGCGAAAGGGCAGATTGGGCAGGCGGATGCTGCCCAGCACCGGATGCTCCTGCTCCACCACCATGCCGCGCGCCTGGATCTGCGGGTCGGCCAGCACTTCGTCGATGCGCTGCACCTTGGCACAGGGCACGTCGATGCCGTCGAGCATCTTCAGGATCTCGGCCACGGGACGTTGCGCCACCCACGGGCGGACCACTTCGAGGATTTCCAGGCGACTCGCGTTGCGCCCGGCCGCGTCGTGCAGGCGCGTGTCGCTTCCGAAGCCGGCGGGTCCGCCGTTGTGCTCGACCAGGGCGGCGAAGCGTTTCCACGCGTCATCGACCTGCGCGGCAATCACCAGATCGCCGTCCTGCGCGCGGAACACGCCGTACAGGGTCGAGTTGGGCATGTCGTGGCCGGTCTGCACCGGCACTTCCTTGCCCCCCGAAAGCGTGTAGCACTGCACCGCGTACTCGTGCATCGACACCAGCGTGTCGTACAGCGCCATGTCGATATGCTGTCCGCGGCCCGACTTCACGCGGCCCAGCAGCGCGGCGTTGATCGCCGCCACGGCGTGGATGCCGGTGTACATGTCGCCGAGCGAGATGCGCAGCAGCGGCGGGGCTTCGCCGGGATTGCCGACCATCTGCATGATGCCGCTCTTGGCCTCGGCAATGAGACCGAAGCCGGCACGGTGCGAGTCCGGTCCGGTATGGCCGTACGCGGAGATCGAGCAGTAGACGAGGCCCGGATTGGTCTCGGCCAGTTCCGCATAGCCCAGGCCCAGCTTGTCCAGCGCACCGGGGCGGTAGTTCTCGACGAACACGTCGGCGCTGTCGACCAGCTTCTTCATCAGGGCGCGGCCGCGCGGGTCCTTGGTGTTGACCGACAGGCCCTTCTTGCCCATGTTCTGCTGCAGGAAGTAGCCACTGTGGTCGCCGACGAACCAGGCGTGCTGACGCCCGGCATCGCCGGAACCGGGGCGCTCCACCTTGATGACTTCGGCACCCAGCGCCGCCAGGCACCGGCCCACGTAGGGCCCGGCCAGGAAGTGGCTGTAGTCGATGACGCGGATTCCCGCCAGGGGCAATGCCTGTCGCGCTGCCGCGTTCATGCCGGCCTCCTCGGCACCATCACGCGATGCTCGCCCTTCTGCACGACTTCGTCGCGCTGGTTGATCAGTTCGGACGGCAGCACCAGGATGCCCCAGCCGGACTTGCTCTTCGATTCGCGTTTGGATTCGACGCGGAATCTCACCCGCACCGTGTCGCCGAGCTTGATGGGCGCGACGAAGCTCCATTCCCAGCCCAGCGACATGCCGGGCATGAAGCGCATGTCGCTCCTGGTCTTCAGGCCGTCGGCGATCGAGAGGCCGAACAGTCCGTGGGCCACGCGGGTGCCGAAAGGCGTCGTGCGGGCATAGGCCTCGTCCGTGTGCACGGGCGTGTGGTCGCCCGTGAGGTCGGCGTAGGCCATCACGCGGGCTTCCGTCACCTCATACGGCGGGCTGATGCATTCCTCGCCGACGATGGCATCGTCCCAGTATTTGTCTTCGATGGTGAGTGTGTTCATGTGTGGGTCTCCGGTTCGAACAGGGCTCAGGCGCGGGGATCGATCGCCAGCGCCTTGGCGACCGCACCGGGGCTGGCCTGGATGAATTCGATGGCCAGGCCGTCGGGCAGGCGCAGCCAGTTGCGGCCCTGCGGCATCTCCGTGACGCCGAAGGCCTTTGCGGCGGCCAGTGCGGCCTCGAGGTCTTCGCACATCACGCCCAGGTGGCCCAGGCGCCCTTCGGGGCCGGCATGGTCGGGCTTGGCCATGAACTGCATGCCCCCGAGCGTCCAGTACTGGATCGGCTCCTCGACCGTGCCCTGCACTTCCCGCATGGTCATGCCACAGACATCGTGGAAGAACTTGATGTGCCAATGGATGTCGCGCACCCAGATGGCGACGTGCTCGACGTAGGCTTTGGGCGTGGCCTGGGTGGTCATTTCGCCTCCATGCGGCATTCGATGCCCTTGATCGCGGCGACCAGCGTCTGGTTGACCGGCGTCGGTATGTTGTATTTCCGGCCGATGCGCACGACCGCGCCGTTGATGAAGTCGATCTCGGTGATCGAGCCCTTCTCCAGGCTCTGCAGCATCGAGGTCTTGAATGCGTAGGGCAGCCCCTGTGCAGCCATCAGCCAGGCGTCGCGCGGCGCCTTGATCGACAGCTTCACGCCACTGGCCTCGGCAACCGTCATCGCTTCGGCCACCGCGGCAATGGCCGTGGCTTCGATCTCCGGCACCGCGTAGAGACTGCCGTAGACCTGGCCGGTGATGCCGCTGAGCGCGCCGGTCGAGACGTTGATCAGGAGCTTGTCCCACATCGCGCCCAGGATGTTGTCGCTGACCTCGCAGGGCAGCTCGGCACGCTCGAACTCGGCGGCGATCGCCACGGCGCGCTCGCTGACGCGGCCATCGATCTCGCCGATCACCGTGCGCTTGCCCTGCGTGCCGGCAATGACGTGGCCAGGACCGAGCATCACGCCGCCGACGTAGGTCTTGCCGCCGAGCACATGCCCGGCGCCCACCGCTTCCGACAGGATTTCTTCATGCCCCAGGCCGTTTTGCAGCGACATCACGGCTGTGTCGGGACCCACGATGTCGCGCGCGCCTTCGATGGCTGCACGCGTGTGGAAGGACTTGACCAGCACGATGAGGAGGTCCGGAGCCTCCAGCTTCGCGCAGTCGAGCGCGGCGCGGACCCGGACGACGCGCTCCGAATCGCCGACCTTCATGCGGAGGCCGTCGCGGTTGATTGCATCGACATGGGCCTGGAAGGGGTCGATCAGTGTGACATCGGACCCCGCTGCAGCGAGGGTCCCGCCGATGGCGCAACCCAATGCGCCGGCACCGAGAAAGTAGATCTTCATGTGAGCCTTCGTTCGGAATGACCCGACGATAGGTTCCGGCAACCATGTTGCCCATAGCATGGCTGCGATGATCTACATTTCATCCTGAAATGGAGGTGCCGCTTGGACAATGGCGACGACATCGAAGGCGACGCGTCCCTTCTCAGCATCAGGCTGCTGCGCCTGTTCGACCTGCTCTACAGCACGAACAGCGTCACGCGGGCCGGCGAGGCGATGGGCCAGAGCCAGCCGACCGTGAGCAACTGGCTCGGAAGGCTGCGCCGGCAGCTGGACGACGAACTCTTCGTTCGCACCACCACCGGCATGCAGCCCACGCCGCGGGCGCAGCAGCTGATCGTGCCGGTGCGAGAAGCCCTGGCCGCACTGCGTCGCGTGGCCGCGCCCGCCGAAGCCTTCGACCCGTCGGTCGCGACACGGCGCTTTCGCATCTGCATGACGGATGCCAGCCACATCACCCTGTTGCCGCGCTTGCTGGCGCATGTGCGGGCGGTCGCACCCGGCGTTCGCCTGGAGGCCGCGCGGATCGACGAGCAAACCGCCCAGGCCCTGCAATCCGGCGAGGCGGACCTCGCGATCGGACTGGTGCCCCAGCTGGAATCGGGCTTCTACCAGCAGGTCCTTTACCCACAGGACTGGGTGTGCCTGGTGAACGCACGCCATCCGCGCATCGGCGCCAGGGGATTGGGCCCGCGCGAATACAAGGCCGAGGCCCATGTCGGCATCGTGGGGGGAACTGGCGCCCTGTTGCTGGAGGCGGCACTGCAGCGGCAAAAGCTCGAGCGGCGCGTCTTGCTGGAGCTGCCGGGGTTTCTTGGCCTTGCGGCCGTCGTGTCCACGACCGACCTGATCGCGACCGTGCCGCGCCATATCGGCGAGACCCTCGCCAGTTCAAGCGGGAGCGCCTTGAAGGTTCACGATTGTCCGGTGCGAGTGCCGCCGTTCACCGTCAAACAGCACTGGCACGCCCGCTACCACCAAGACCCTGCCAGTCGCTGGTTGCGCACGTTGTGCGAGGAGTTGTTCGCGCGCAAGGCCTTGAAGGCCAGGCCACGGAACTAGTTGTCCGAAGGGTATCCGTTTTGAGGCCACGCACTTCTAGGGCCTGTTCACACTACGCAAGGGACCCCTTGCGTAGTGTGAACAGGCCCTAATTGGGCCCGGACACAGAAGGACCTCACCTGCCTCCGCCGGGCCCACCCGCCAGAAATCCGGCGCGAGCCCTGCGTGGCGAGAACGAACGACTGCGCGCGGAGGTAGCGTACCTAAAGAAATTCCGTGCCTTTATCGGGTCGACGCAATCAGCGGCGCCGACGAAAGCGCGTCTGATCCATCAGGATGAGGCCGCACCTCGCGTCGACGCCAAACATCACCTTGTCGAAGTTCGCCCGGATGGTCGAACTCACAACTACTTGCCGCGGCCCGAAACAAGGTTTGCATTGATCCACGACGCCACGTCGGTGACCGGGATGGCGCGCTGCTGATTGAACGTTCCACTCCTGTCCCATGCGACACCCCGCCCTTGAGCAAAGGCCGCACGATACTTGCGCATCATGCTGCTTGGGTCGCGCGCCAGCTCGTCCAGCAAATACTGCTCGCTCCACTCCGAACGGCTGAAGGAGCGGCCAAGGCCAGCCTGCAGCTTGTCGGCGACTTCCCCGTAGGTCACGGTGTCGCCGGCCAGAAACACGATCTCGTTTCGGATACGGGGCTTGGTGAACACGATCTCGGCTGTCAGCGCTCCGATGTCATCGGGCGTCGTCAGCGTCACAGCAGTGTCGAGGCTGCCCAGAGCGTGGACTGCGTCGTTCTGCAGGTCGACAACACCGAATTCCGGCTCGAACAGGTAGCTCATGAACATCCCGGTCGAGATGATGACCCACTCAGTCTGGTACTGACCGCGCAGCAACTCGCGCGCGTCCAGCTGCGCGTCGAAGATGTCCTGCGGACTACCGCGACCGATCACGTCGAAATCGACTCCGAACTGCCATGGGAAGTACCTCGGGATTCGCGCCTGCGCCAACTCGAATCGCGCGGCCATGCGTTGAATGCGCGGGGTGTTGCGCCAGAGAAGGCCGATCGCCGCTCGGGGCAGGCTCAGCTTCCGCGCACGACCGACATGTTCGCAGGCGCCTGGGCCAATCCGGAACCCGCGTTGGCGTGTTGCATCGAGGCGGAGCGGTCGTGATTGATGAGCAACACGGCGATCATGCCGATGACGGCTGGAATCGCGATCGCGATGAAGTTCTGGTGCAGCGGCAGGCTCATGCCCACCAGCACGCCGATCAGGATCGGCGCCAGGATCGCGCCACTGCGGCCGACGCCCAATGCCCATCCGAGCCCGGTAGAGCGGACCGCCATCGGATAGAACTGCCCGGTATAGGCATTGGCGACGATCTGCGTGCCGATCGTCGATGCGCCAGCCAGGCCGACAAGGATGAACAACGCGGGCGTCGGCATCTTGAACCCCAGCAGCGTCAGCGAGACCGCGGCCAGCGCATACATGGCTGCGAGCACGTACTTGATGTGGAACCTGTCGGCGAGCCAGCCGCCGCCGATGGCGCCAACCATCGCACCTGCGTTCAGCACCAGCACGAACGTCAGCGCCGAGCCCAGGCTGTAGCCGGCGCTGGCCATGAGCTTCGTCAGCCACGAACTCAGCGCAAAGACCATGAACAGGCACATGAAGAACGCGGTCCAGAACATCACCGTGCTGAAGCCGCGGCCTTCACGGAAAAGGTGCTTGATCGGCGCGCTGTCGGCCTTGTCTTCTGCCGGAACGACGAACCGGTCCGTCGCCTGCGGCTGGTAGCTGGGGTCGAGCCTGGAGGCAATCTCTTTCAACTCGTCAGTTCGACCCTTGGCCAGCAGGAATGGCATCGATTCCGGAACCGACTTCAGGATGACGGGAATCAGGAGGACCGGCAGGCCGGCCGCGAAGAACACCGATTGCCAGCCGTAGGCTTCGATGAGCCCCTTGCCCAGAAGCGCTGCAACGATTCCGCCGACTGCGTAGCCGCTGAACATCAGGGTGACAAGGGTCGCACGAATCTTCTTGGGTGAATATTCGGTCATCTGCGCGACCACATTCGGCATCACGCCGCCGATGCCGAGCCCGGCAAGGAAGCGCATCGCGCTGAACGTGAAGGGATCATTGGCAAGACCCGCTGCGGCCGTGAAAACGCTGAACAGGCCAATGCAGATGGCGATCGCCCAGCGGCGACCGATCCTGTCGGCGATGGTGCCGAGGAAGATGGCGCCGAACATCATGCCGAAGAGCGCCGAGCTCACCATGAATCCGGCGTTGGTCGCATCGACGCCCATCTTCGCCATGATCGAGGGCAGCGCGATGCCGACGACCGACAGGTCGTAGCCGTCGAACACGATGATCAGCGCGCACCAGAACAGCACGCGCCCGTGAAAGCGGTTGAAGCGGGCATCGTCGGCCAGCTTGTGAAGATCGATTTGGCGCATGGCTCTTGTCTCCGACTGAATGGATAGGAACGGGTGTCAGGGCCTGCACACCGTCGCGCGGCCAGACTCACGGCGAGGGTGGTTCCGCTATGTCCTGAATGATGGTCACCCCGCAGTGGCGGGTCCAACGCATTTTTCGGATGTTCCCTATCAATCCTGGAAATTCTGGGGAGGGTCTACCCATGGATCGGACTGCCGCAGCGCCCTGCCCGCCCTTCATGCGCTTTGCGAATGCGCGCTATCACCGATATTCGTTGGACCCCGCCCCGACGCCTTCGTAGATTCAGCAGCCAGGCGAACGCCAACGTGGCACTGCCAGGAACCCCAGCAACGGCAGAGCCCGCGCGCACACAGGAGATGGTCATGCAAGGCAAGATCGGCCTCGAGGAACACTTTGCGATTCCCGAGACGCTTCAGGATTCGGCGGGCTTCGTGCCGGGAGACTACTGGAAGGAGCTCAGCAGCCGTCTCCTCGACATTCACGAAGGGCGCTTGCGCCAGATGGATGCGCACGGCATGGAGATGATGATCCTCTCGCTGAATGCACCCGCGGTGCAGGCGGTGCCGGATCCGCAGAAAGCCTGCGAGCTCGCGACCCGCGCGAACGACTTTCTGGCGGAGCAGGTGGCGAGAAGGCCCGACCGCTTCCAGGCGTTCGCAGCCCTGCCCATGCAGGACCCCGAAAGAGCCACCCGGGAGCTCGAGCGCTGCATGACCGAGCTCGGTTTCCGCGGCGCCCTGGTCAACGGCTTCTCGCAGGTCGGCACGACCGACAACGCCACCTATTACGACGCGCCGCAGTACGCCCCCTTCTGGGCCGCGGCGGAGCGGCTCGACGCGCCGTTCTACCTGCATCCGCGCAACCCGCTCTCGGGCGCGGCGCAGATCTACGAAGGCCATCCGTGGCTGCTCGGCCCTACGTGGGCTTTTGCACAGGAAACCGCCGTCCACGCCCTGCGCCTCATGGCGAGCGGCCTCTTCGATCGCCATCCCGGCCTCAAGATCATCCTTGGCCATCTGGGCGAAGGCCTGCCCTACAACATGTGGCGAGTCGACCACCGCAATGCCTGGGTCAAGGCGCCCAAGGGCTATCCGGCCAAGCGCAAGCTGTGCGAATACTTCCAGGAAAACTTCTACCTCACGACCTCCGGCAACTTCCGCACTCAGACGCTGATCGACGCGATGCTGGAAGTCGGGTCGGATCGGATCCTGTTCTCGACCGACTGGCCTTTCGAGAACGTGGACCACGCTTCCAACTGGTTCAACGATGCGAGCATCAGCGAGGCCGATCGAACGAAGATCGGCCGGACGAACGCGCTGTCGCTGTTCAAGCTGAAGCAGTCCTGATTCACTCGAGCAGGCACGGGACCGAATGATCGACATCGACGAATGGACCGTCACCAGCGCAGTCCAGAAAGCGCACGGTGCAACTTCCAATGCGCGCCTGAAGACCGTGATGGACAGCCTGGTACGGCACCTCCACGACTTCGCACGCGAGGTACAGCTCACCGAAGCCGAGTGGTCCCATGGCATCGATTTCCTCACGCGCGCAGGACACATCACCGACGACAAGCGGCAGGAGTTCATCCTGCTGTCCGATGTGCTGGGTCTTTCGACGCTCGTCACCGCGCAGTGCAACCGACGCCCTGCCGGATGCACCGAGGCGACGGTCTTCGGCCCCTTCTATGTGCCCGACGCACCGGCGTACAAGAACGGCGACGACATCGCCAACGGCGCGAGCGGTGAACCTTGCTTCGTTGGCGGAACCGTCCGCGGGATCGACGGCGAGCCGATTGCGAATGCGCGCATCGACGTCTGGCAGTCCGACGACGAAGGCTGGTACGACGTTCAGCGTTCGGAGCTGGACCATGCGCAGGGCCGGGGCCATCTGACCAGCCTCGAGGATGGCCGCTACCATTTCAAATCCATCGTGGCCGTTCCCTACCCGATTCCTCACGATGGTCCGGTGGGGCAGATGCTGGAGAAGCTCGGCCGCCACCCATGGCGGCCTGCACACCTGCACTTCATGATCCGGGCGCCGGGGTACGAGACGCTCGTCACCCATGTGTTCCGCTCAGGAGGCCGCTATCTCGACTCCGACGCGGTATTCGGCGTGCGGACCTCGCTCATCGCCGACTGGAAGCGCAATGAGCCCGGCGTTGCGCCGGACGGAACGTGCATGGACGTTCCCTTCCACACGCTCGAATACGACTTCGTCTTGAACAACATCAGGAAGGACTAGAAGCATGGAAGTAGGACACATCGTCATGTGGCGCGTCGCCGGCGCCACGGCTGAGGAGCGAAGCGCGAATTGCATGACGATTCGCAACGCGTTCGAAGGGCTGCGCGACCGGATCCCAGGTCTTCTGGCGCTCGAAGTGGGAATCGACACGAGTCGTGTCGACTACGCCTGCGATGTGGCGCTCTACACACGCTTTCGCGATGCGCAGAGCCTGGAGGGCTATGCAACGCATCCCGAACACCTTCGCGTCAAGCGGGAGCTCGGCGACATCCGCACCGAGCGCTATCAGGTCGACTACAGCCGCTCGCACGCAGCGTGATCGATCTTCCGGGCGCACGGGTGCGTGCGTCTACATCTGGGGCTCGCGGCGTGACCGCTCATGGAAGAGGCCGAATATCAGTTCGCGCAGCCAGCGATTTCCGCTGTCCTGATGAAATCGCTCGTGCCACTGCTGTCGTATTTCGAATGGCGTGACCTCGAACGGCGCATCGACGATATGCAGGTCCGCGCGTGACGCCACCATCGCCCTGGCGAGACGCGCAGGCGCAGTCAGCAGCAAGCCCGATGCGGCGACGATCGACGACAGGCCCAGCGAGTGGGCGGCCGTCAGGACGACCCGCCGGCGATCGAGCGCCCCCGCCCGATCCAGGGTCTGCTGCAGCTGGGAGTCGGTCGTTCCCTGGGGCCGGTACGCAATGTGTTCCGCCGCGAGGTAGTCGTCGAGTGCGATGCGCTCGGGTGTGCCCAGCGGCGACGTCTTCGACATCAGCACGACGAACGACTCGTCGAACAGTCGCTGCTGGTAGAACGACGGCCCCATCGGCTCCCAGCTGCCGAGTGCGATGTCGATCTGCCCATGGAGCATCCGCTGCCGGGCGTCGGCCATGGAGACATCCACGGTTTCGAAGCGAACCCCGGGTGCGCCTGCGCGCGCGACCATGAGCAGCTCGGGCATCATGACCAGCTGCCCGATGTCGTTGACGGCGATTCGAAACGTGCGGCTCGAGGTCTGCGCATCGAAAGTCCTGCCTTGATCGACCGCCTGCACCAGGCAAGCGATTCCCTCTTCGATCGGGGCGATGAGGCGCTCGGCGACGGGCGTGGGGACCATCCCCTCCGCCGAGCGCACGAACAGCATGTCGTTGAAGCGTTCGCGCATGCGCTTGAGGGCATTGCTCACCGCGGACTGCGTCATGCCGAGCCGATCACCCGCGAGCGTCACGCTGCGCGTGGCATAGATCGCCTGAAAGACCAGGAAGAGATTCAGATCAATGGAGTTGATGTTCACCGCGCCGTCTCCGACCGCTCATCGCGCCGTCATTCGTTGTCCAACACCGCCAGGTTGTCGTAGACCATCCGCAGCATGTCCCGAAGCGACTCGGCCTGCGCGAAGCTCAGTCCCGACAGCGACACCCGCTCATAAAGCTGAGCCAGGGGAATGATCCGCAGCGTGAGGTCGCGCCCTGCCTCGGTCAACGCGAGCGCGAGCGCCCGGGCATCCTCGTCGGATCGATCGCGCACCACCACGCCGCGCTGAAGCAGACCGTCGACCGTTCGCGAAAGCGTGGAAGGCTCGGTCGATGTGTGCAGCGCCAGGTCGGAGAGTCGCTGATGGGGCTGGTGATGCAGCGCGACGCAGATCCGCCACTCGGTGAGCGAAAGGTTGAACTGCTTGAGCTCCCTGCTGAACGACTGGCCCATTCGGGTTCCCGCACGTGCAAGCAGGTAAGGGATTGCTCGCTCGAGATCGTGATTCGCAGATTTATCTGCTTCTGCAATCAATTCGGGGAGCACATCGGGGCTTGCCTTGCGTTGCCTTGCGGGGACGGCTGCTACCGGCTTTCTCTTGGTCATGACCCATCTTACAAGCGAAAAGTATCACCGACATAGCGTAAACCCCGAGCCATTATTGATTGCATTTGCAAATGTTATCCGCTTCAATTGAGCCCTCTGATCGCAGAGCCACCCATCTTTTGGAGATCCCCATGACCGATGCCGCAACGAACCCGCTCGCCCGACTCAATCACGTCGACATCCCTGCGCCAGGCCGGAAGTCGCCTGTGAAGGGTGCCCCTTCGATCGAGAAAATAGTTGCATCCGCAAGCGAGTTGGTGCCGGTGCTGCGCGCCCGGGCCCAACGCACCGAACAGGACCGCCGCGTTTCGGAAGAGACAACGCGTGCGTTCCATGACGCAGGCTTCTTCAAGCTGATGCAGCCGGCGCGCTATGGCGGCTTCGAATACGGATTCACCGCCTTCATCGACGTGGTCAGCGAACTGGCACGAGGCTGCACGTCGTCGGCGTGGGGATGCTCGCTGGGCGCCATCCATCAATGGCTGGTCGCCACCTTCCCCGAGCAGGCGCAAGACGACGTCTGGCGCGAGGACCCCGGCGCGATCGTGTGCGGTTCGTACGCACCGGCGACGATGGCCGAGAAGGTCGACGGCGGCTACCTCGTTCACGGCCAATGGCTGTTCGCGTCCAACGTGGACAACTCCCAGTGGGCCCTGCTGGGCGTTCAATTTCCGCCGGAAGAAAAGGGCGCCCCGCCAACGGCCGGCTTTCTGCTCGCCCCCCGGTCGGATTGGTCGATCGAGGACAACTGGCACGTGGCGGGCCAGGCCGGGACGGGGTCCAAGGCGATCGTCATCGACACGCCCACATTCGTTCCGGGGCACCGCAAGCTGACGTTCGCGCAGGCCTCCTCCAACAGCCCTCCCGGCACCCAGGTCAACGCGAACCCGATCTACCGCATCCCCTTTCTGTCGGCGGTGCCGGTGTGCCTGGTGTCGCCGATCATCGGCACGGCCCAGGGCGCCGTGGACGAACTGATCGAGCTGGCCGGCTCGCGCGTCACGCGCGGGGCCGTGGCCGGGGGCGGAAGCAGGTTGAGCGAGTTCTTTCCAGTGCAGTCCCGCCTGGCCGAAGCGTCGGCAAGCGTCGATGCGGCGCGGCTGCTCCTCTATCGCGACACCGCACAGGTGGAACAGATGGCCGTCGATGGCCATGTCATCAGCATCGAACAACGGATTCGCAATCGCCGCGACCATGCTTTCGCCGCACGTCTTTCGCGCGATGCCGTCGAAGCGGTGTTCGCCAGCGTCGGAGGCGCGGGCTTGTCGCTGAACCAGCCGATCCAGCGCATGTGGCGCGACACGAACGCCATCTCGCGGCATATCAGCCTCAACTGGGACGCGGTGTCTTCCATGGTGGGGCAATACCTGCTCGGCCTCGAGCCCAAGGGCCAGTACTGATCGAGGCACCGGCCATGTACTCCTGGGCTCTCATCACGGGCGATGCGGCCGACACGGTCGATGCCCGCCAGTTGCGGCAGGCGCTGGGCGCCTTCCCCACGGGGGTCTGCCTCGTGACGACCACGACGCCGGACGGCAAGCGCGAGGGGATGACGATCAACTCGTTCGCCTCGGTGTCGCTGGATCCACCCTTGATCCTGTGGAGCATCCGCGACGACACCCGCAGCGCCGACGCATTCCTGGCGGCACGGCCTTTCAACCTCAGCGTGCTGACTGCAGAGCAGCGTGACCTGGCCTGGCATTTCGCCAAGCCCGCAGCCGACAAATTCGAGCGCTTCGCCGAAGCCTTCGAAACGGGACCCAACGGATGTGCAAGGCTTGTCGAGAGCGTGGCAACGTTCGAGTGCTCGACCTATTCACGCCACCAGGCGGGAGATCACACGATCATCCTCGGCCGGGTCGACCGCTTCTCGCGGACCGACACGCCGCCCCTGCTCTTTCATTCAGGGCAGATGGGATCGTTGTGGGAACTCGCGACGACGCTGGCGCGGCCTCGATGACGGCGCGTAGCGCTCCGCAGTGACATTTCTGGGTCCCTCGACGGGCCCGATGTGACGCTTAATGTCATTTTGGACATGTTCGTCGCCGCGCAAACGATTGGCATGCATGTTGCTGCAATAACTTGTTACCAATCATCTCGTTCAACCCACGATGCGCACCCCGGACAGCGAAAACAACACTTCCTTGGATCGCCGGATCTTCTGCGTCGGCGCCGTCAGTCTTGCCGCATGGGGCGCAACGGCCTGTGGAGGGGGTGGCGGAGGCGCAGGCAGCTGGGGCGTTGGCGCACTTGGCGCCGGCCCGCAAGCCCCCGCCCCCTCGGCGGTCGCTCCTGCAGATGTCCCGGCGGACGTACCGGCAGTCGCCCCCGTGGCCGACCCGGAGCCCGCATCGCAGCCGCGAAAGTTCGCCCACCCCGGCCTTCTGCACACCGAGGCCGACTTCGAGCGCATGCGCACGAAGGTGGCGGCCAAAGCCCAGCCCTGGCTCAGCGGCTGGAATGCGCTGACCTCGAACGGCCGCGCCCAACTCGGCGCCACGCCTCGCCCGCTGGCCACGGTGATCCGCGGCGGCGACGGCCAGAACTTCGCGCAGATGTACATCGATATCGCACGCGCCTACCAACTGGCGCTGCGCTGGAAGGTCTCCCAGGACACGCGCTATGCCGACCTCGCGGTCGTGTTCCTGAATGCATGGTCTTCCACGCTGACCGCGATCGACGGCAACTCGGACCGCTTCCTGGCCGCGGGCATCTACGGCTACCAGTTCGCGAATGCGGCCGAGATCATGCGTTCGTACCCGGGCTGGGCGGCCAGCGATTTCGCGCGCTTCCAGAACATGATGCTGACCGTGTTCTATCCGCTCAACCACAGCTTCCTGATCAACCACAACGGCTCCGTCATCACCAACTACTGGGCCAACTGGGATCAGTGCGCGCTGGCCTCGATGCTCGCGATCGGCGTGCTGTGCGACCGGCTGGACATCTACGACGAGGCGCTGAGTTACTACAAGACCGGCCAGGGCAACGGGGCAGGCCTGCAGGCGGTCTATCACGTGCACCCCGGCTACCTCGGCCAATGGCAGGAAAGCGGCCGCGACCAGGGGCACTGCACGCTCGGCATCGGTCTCGCGGGCGCGTTCTGCGAGATGGCGTGGAACCAGGGCGACGACATCTACGGCTACGAGAACAACCGCTTCCTGGCCGGTGCGGAATACGTGGCGAAATCCAATCTTCTCGACGGCGATTCCGGCACTTTCTACACGGTGCCCTTCTTCACCAACGTCAACAGGCAGGGCACGCAGTCCGTGCTGTCGACCGCGGGCCAGGGACATCGGCGCGGGGTCTGGGAAAGCGTCCACAACCACTACGCGAACCGCCTCGGCATCGCGACGCCCTATGTCGCGCTGCAAGCCGCGCAAATGCGCCCCGAGTCGGACGGCAGCAATGGCGACCAGCTGGGTTTCGGCACGCTGACCTTCACGCGCGATCCGCTCGCGACGCCCGCACGGCCGAGCGGGCTCACGGCACGGGTGCGCGGACCGCAGGTGGTGTTGTCGTGGTGGGGCTGCCCCGGCGCGCTGAGCTATTCGGTCAGGCGCGCGGAGAGCGCGGGCGGCCCCTACATCGCGATCGCGTCGGGCATCACCGATACGCTGACCTTCACGGACACCGGCCTCGGCGCCGCGGACGCGTACCACTACGTGATCGTCGCCACCACCGCGGCGGGGGACAGCGCCCCCTCCAACGAGGCGAAGGCGGCGATCAAGCCCGAGCTGCTGCTGCAATGGAAGTCCGACGGCAGCGCGAACACCCGCGCGAGCCTTGCTGCGGGCCTGGTGAAGCATGTCGCCGACTTCACGGTGGCAGCCCGGGTGTTTCTGGACGGCGCGGCCACCTGGTCGCGCGTGTTCGACTTCGGCTCCGGCCCCCGCCGCTACATGATGCTCACGCCGCGCAGCAGCGCAGGCACGGTCCGCTACGCGATCTCCACGGTCCACGGCTACAACGAGCAGGTGATCGACGGCACGGCACCGCTTCCCACCGGTCGCTGGGTGCATGTGGCCGTGACCTTGTCCGGCACCGTCGGCACGCTCTACGTCGACGGTGCCGTGGCCGGCACCCACACGCAGATGACGCTGGCCCCCTTCGACCTTGGCGAGACGACGCAAGACTGGCTCGGGCGCTCGCAGTTCCCCAACGATCCCGGCCTGCAGGGGCGCGTGGACGACTTCCGGGTCTACAGCGGCGCGCTGGGCATCGCGGAGATCGCATCGCTGGTGTAGGCCGCCTTCACAATAGCGCCGCATGACCGCCACGACGCCCGCCTCTCCCCCGCGCCCGGTACGCACCGCCGCCACGCTGGTCGTCCTGCGCGACGGCGGCGAAGGCCTCGAAGCCCTGATGCTGCGCCGCGCCGAAAAAGCCAACGACCAGAACAGCGGCGCCAGCGTCTTTCCGGGCGGCGTGGTGGATGCGCACGACCGCCACCTGCATGCGCTGTGCGCGGGCCTCGACGATGCGGCAGCGAGCGCCTGCCTCGCCGTGCCCGAAGGCGGGCTCGACTTCTACGCGGCCGCCATCCGCGAGTGCTTCGAGGAGGCGGGCCTCCTTCTGGCGAACGATGCGCAGGGCCGGCCGGTCCGGCTGCTCGATCTTCCGCCCGCCGAACTCGCCGCCATGCGCGACGCCGCCGAGCGGGGCACCGATGCGCTGCTCGCGATGTGCGAGGCGCGGGGTTGGCGCCTCGCCGGCGACCGGGTCGTCTACTTCGGCCACTGGCTGACGCCGCCCGGCATGCCGCGCCGCTTCGACACGCGCTTCTTCGTCGCACCGATGCCGCCCGGGCAGGCGGTGCGCCCCGACGGCCGCGAAACCGTCGAGCACATGTGGCTCAGGCCTGCGCAGGCACTGGACCCGGCCCGCGGCCTCAAGCTGATGAACGTGACGCGGCGTGTCCTCCAGCAGCTGGACGCGTTCGAGCGCGCCGACGACTTCCTGGCCCACGCGCGGCAGCTGCGCACGATCCCGCTGAACATGCCGAGGCTGGCCGACGGCCCCGGCGGCCGCCGCGCGGTGAACATCGAGGAGCCCGCGTACGACGAGATCGGGCACCTCGACCCCGAGGGCCGCGGCGATGCCCGTTACGCGCTTGAGGCGGGTCTCGTCACGCGGCTGTCGGACAGAGTGGTGCGCGTGGTGGGCAATGCCGGCGACAACAGCTACCTTGTCGGCGGAACGGAAGGCTGGGCATTGATCGGCCCCACGCCCCTGGACGACGCCCTTCGCGCCGCCGCGCCCGGCCCCGTGCGCTGGACCGTCACGGCGCAATCCGATTGGCCCGAAGGCAGGCTGGACCTCGGCGGCGCCACGCTTGAGATGTTGAAGAGCGGCGACAGCGCGCCGAGCGTCCTGCTGGTCGAAGAGCGCATGCTTTTCACGGGCCCCAACGTGACGACCGCCGGAAAAAACGACGCCATCGAATGGATCGCCCCGTCACACGGTTTCATCCACCGCCCGCGCGCAGCGTCGCGTGCGGATGCAGCGGATGCGCCAGCGTATCGGCGATGAGCCGCAGCGCCTGGTCGCACTGCTCGCGCGACATCGGCCCGCCGAGACAGATGCGCACCGCATCGGGCGGATCGCCATCGGTGGAAAACGCCGCGCTGGCCACGACGCCCACGTTCTGCGTGCGCAGGTAGGACGCGAACTCCACCGGGCTCCACCCCGGCGTGAGCGGCAGCCAGGCATGAAAGCCTTCGGGATGCGCCTGCAATCCGCTGTCGCCGAGATGGCGCGTGGCGAGCAGTTGCCGCGCCGCCGATTCCGCGCGCACCGCCTGCAGCATGGCCTCGGCCGTTCCGTCTTCCACCCACAGCGCCGTCAGCGCATTGGTGATCGGCGAGGCCATGACGGTGGTGGCGCGCATGGCACCGGCCAGCCGCTGCGACTGCACCACCGTCGGTGAGCACACGTACGCGCTGCGCAGCCCGGCGCCGAAGCATTTCGAGAAACCGCTCACGTAGTAGGTGAGCGCGGGCGCCAGCGTGGCGATGGTGGCGGGCGTCTGCCGCGGCAGCATGCCGTAGGCGTCGTCCTCGATGATCGGGATGGCGTAGCGCAGCGCCACGTCGGCCAGCGCCTCGCGCCGGGCGCGCGACACCGTGCCGGCGGTCGGGTTCAGCAGCGTCGGGTTGCAGTACAGCGCCTTGGGCTTGAGCGTCCTGCAGGCGTGTTCGAAAGCATCGGCGATCGGGCCGTCGTCGTCGAGCTGCAGCGCATGCAGCTGCACCCCGAGCTGCGCCGCGATGGCCTTCACGCCCGGATAGGTGAGCGACTCCACGCAGATCAGCTCGCCCGGCCGCGCGAGCTGCGAGAACAGCGCGGTCAGCACGCCATGGATGCCGGGGCACACGAGGATGCGGTCCACGCTCGCGCCGGGCACGAAGGGGCGCAGCCAGTGCATCGCCGCCTCGCGGTCGTGCGCGCTGCCGCCGAAGTCCTGGTAGCGCAGCAGGTCGTGGAAGTCGGCCTGGGCGAAGGCCCGGCTCGCGCTGTCGTGCAGCCGCGCCATCAGGTGCTCGTCGTCGGGCTCGGGCGGCATGTTCATCGTCATCTCGGCGCCGCTGCCACCGCGCAGCCGCAGGCTCGGGCTGCCGGAGCGGATGAAGGTGCCGGTGCCGGCGCGCGAGTCGATCAGCCCGCGCTTGCGCGCCTCGGCATAGCCGCGCGCCACGGTCGTGTAGTTGAGCGCCAGGTCGGCCGCCAGTTCGCGCAGCGTGGGCAGGCGATCGCGCACGCCCAGCCTGCCGGTCTTGATGTCTTCGGCGATCAGCTCGGCCAGCAGCAGGTAGGCCGGCCTGGGGCTGTTGCGCAACTGCTTGCGCCAGTGGGCGGTGATCGTGGTCATCGGCGGAGTTGATTGCATCCATTGATTGCATCGGGCCACCGATCAACACGCAGGAATCGCGCCCGCTCCAGAGCGCCCGAATGCGTCGATCCGGTGCAATCAAGCCCATTGATCGGGTGCATTGATCGCATGCCGCGTGCGTCGTCCCGGTGCAGAAAGCGTTGTGCGGAGCACCCGTCGGCACGACTTTTCGGGCCTGCCGAATTTTTTTATCCGCATGCAGACCGCACCGCTGCGCATTGATCGCGGCTTGATCGCACCGACCGGGCCGGGCGCTGGCACATCGCCTGCGAAGAGACAGGCACGCAAGACCTGCGTGTCCAACCACCCAACCGGAGTCCCCCATGCCCAAAGTCACCCGCCCCCGCAACGAGAAAGGCGAGTTCCTCGTCGACTACGAAGAGAAGGTGTTCGAAGACGTCAAGGCCGAGCCCGGCGAGAAGGCGCTCGTCACCTTCCACACCGTGGCCTTCGAAGGCTCGATCGGCTTCGTGAACCTGCTGCAGGCCACGCGCCTGAAGCGCAAGGGTTATGAGACCTCGATCCTGCTGTACGGCCCCGGCGTGACGCTGGGCGTGCAGCGCGGCTTTCCCACGCTGGGCGACGAGGCCTTCCCGGGCCACCAGAACTTCAACAAGCAGATCGCCAAATTCATCGAGGAAGGCGGCAAGGTGTACGCCTGCCGCTTCGCGCTGCAGGCGCTGTACGGCCACGGCGAAGGTGCGCTGATCGAAGGCATCACGCCGATCAACCCGCTCGACGTGCTGGACCTCGTGCTGCTGCACAAGAAGGCCGGCGCAGTGATCCTCGACACCTGGACCTTGTAAGGCAGGCCCGAGCGATGGCTTCCCCACCCCGCATCGTGCGTGCCGCGGCGATCCAGATCGCGCCCGACTTCGACCGGCCCGACGGCACGCTCGACCGGGTGTGCAGCGCCATCGACGAGGCCGCGGCCCAGGGCGCGCAGCTCGCGGTCTTTCCCGAGACCTTCGTGCCCTACTACCCCTATTTCAGCTTCGTGCTGCCGCCGGTGCTGCAGGGGCCGCCGCACCTGCAGCTGGCGGAGCGCGCGGTGGTCGTGCCCGGCCCGGTCACGCAGGCCGTGGCCGAGCGCGCGCGTGCACGCAACATGGTCGTGGTGCTGGGCGTCAACGAACGCGACCACGGCAGCCTCTACAACACGCAGCTGGTGTTCGATGCCGACGGCACGCTCGCGCTCAAGCGCCGCAAGATCACGCCCACCTATCACGAGCGCATGGTCTGGGGCATGGGCGACGGCGCCGGCCTCAAGGTGGTCGACACGGCCGTCGGCCGCGTCGGCGCGCTCGCCTGCTGGGAGCACTACAACCCGCTCGCGCGCTACAGCCTGATGGCGCAGCACGAAGAGATCCACTGCGCGCAGTTCCCCGGCTCGCTGGTCGGCCCGATCTTCGCGGAGCAGATGGAAGTGACCATCCGCCACCACGCGCTGGAGTCGGGCTGCTTCGTGGTCAACGCCACCGGCTGGCTCACCGACGAACAGATCCGCTCGGTCACGCCCGATGCCAACCTGCAGAAGGCGCTGCGCGGCGGCTGCCACACCGCCATCGTCTCGCCCGAAGGCAGGCACCTTGCGCCGCCGCTCACCGAGGGCGAAGGCATGGTCGTCGCCGACCTCGACATGGCGCTGATCGCCAAGCGCAAGCGAATGATGGATTCGGTCGGCCACTACGCGCGGCCCGAACTGCTGTCGCTCGCCATCAACGACCGGCCGGCGCAGACCACCGTGCCCATGCACGCCACCCCCTCCATTCCACCCACCCCACGGAGCCCCGACCATGACCATCGCCACGACGACCCCGCCGGACAGCCGGCAGTTGATGACCGAGCTCCAGTCCTTCGGGTTGCGGCTGGTTGACCCTTCGGCCGGCGTGGCCAGCCGCCGTGGCGGCGCGGGCCCTTCGGACCACAAGGCCGTGACGGTGGATGGCCACACGATCATGGTGCCGGTCCACACCTCCAGCGCCTGGCATTCGCCCTTCACCGCCGAAGCGCCCGACGCGCGGGGCGTGAGCCGCGTGATGCGCGGCAGCATCCCCATTGCGAGCGTCAGCTTTCCGAAGCAGCCGCGCTTCTACGCGATGCAGACCTTCGACGGCGTGCCCTACGCGCACATCGCCACGCTGCACGGCAGCGACGTGCTCGCCACCACGGTGCTGCAGACCTGCATCCGCTACGAAAGCCGCAGGAAGAGCTGCAAGTTCTGCGCGATCGGCCAGTCGCTCGCGGCCGGCCGCACCGTGGCGCGCAAGACGCCCGAGCAGCTCGCCGAAGTGGCGCGCGCCGCCGTGCTGCTCGACGGCGTGAAGCACATGGTGATGACCACCGGCACGCCCAACGCCACCGACCGCGGCGCGGCCATCCTGTGCGAGAGCGCCTTCGCGGTCAAGGCGGCCGTCGACATTCCGATCCAGGGCCAGTGCGAGCCGCCCGACGACGACCGGTGGTTCCACCGCATGAAGGCCGCGGGCATCGACACGCTCGGCATGCATCTCGAAGTGGTGACGCCCGAGGTGCGCGAACGCATCATGCCGGGCAAGGCCACGGTGCCGATCTCGCGCTACATGAGCGCCTTCGAGGCGGCGGTGGGCGTGTTCGGGCGCGGACAGGTCAGCACCTACATCCTGGCCGGACTCGGTGACACGCGCGAGGCCATCCTCGGCATCTGCGACCAGCTGCTCGCGCGCGGCGTGTACCCCTTCGTCGTGCCTTTCGTGCCGATCAGCGGCACGCCGCTCGAAGACCATCCGGCGCCCACGCCCGAGTTCATGAAGTCGCTGCTCGCGCCGCTGGGCGAGCGCGTGGTGGCCGCGGGCCTGCGCTCCGCCGACATCAAGGCGGGCTGCGGCAAGTGCGGCGCCTGCTCTTCGCTGTCGGTCTACGAAAAAGAAAGCGAAAGCTGACCATGCTGTGCATCGACGACCTCAGCGAGCTGGACATGCACTACGCCCCCGTCGAGTACCTGGTGCGCGAAGCCGCGCAGCAATGGGAACGCGACGAGGCGATGGCGCTGCGCCGCGCGGTGTTCTGCATCGAGCAGGGCATCTTCGCGCGCGACGACCGCGATGCGACCGACGACGAGGCGCAGCTGCTGGTGGCCATGTCGTGCAACGGCGGCATGCCCGAGCAGGTGGTCGGCACGGTGCGCATCCACCGCGGCGCCACATCCGGCGAATGGTGGGGCTCGCGCCTTGCGGTGCATCCCGCATTCCGCAGCCAGGGCCACCTGGGGATCACGCTGATCCGGCTGGCCGTGTCGCGCGCCAACGCGCTGGGCTGCGGCATCTTCCTTGCGCAGGTGCAGATGCAGAACGTGCCGCTGTTCCGCAAGCTGGGCTGGCAGTTGCTCGAAGAGACGTCGGTGCACGGCCGCCCGCATGCACGCATGCAGGCCGACCTGGGCCGGTACCCGCCCTGCCACGACCCCGTGAGCGGCTTCGTCACGCGCGCCAAGGTGACGGCATGACGAAGGTCCACGAGATTGCCGAAGCCCTGCGCGCCGCGCGCGGCTTCGCCCACAAGCGCGACATCAGCGAGGTGGTGTCGGCCCTCGGCCGTTCGCTGCCCGGCGGGCACGCCGCACTGGCGCAGGCCGTGCCCATCGGCGACGACTGCGCCGCGATTCCCGACGGCCACGGCGGCTACCTGCTGTTCGCCATCGAAGGGCTGGTCGAGGACTTCATCGTGCGCATGCCCTGGTTCGCGGGCTACTGCGGCGTGATGGTCAACGTGAGCGACATCTACGCCATGGGCGGGCGCCCCACCGCCGTGGTCGATGCGCTGTGGAGCACGGGCATGAACCCGGCCGACGACGTGCTGCGCGGGCTGGCGGAAGCGGCCGTGCGCTATGGCGTGCCCATCGTGGGCGGCCACAGCAACAACCGCAGCGAGCGGCCGCAGCTCGCAGTCGCCATCCTCGGCCATGCGCGCAAGCTGCTGACCAGCTTCGATGCGAAGCCCGGCGACCTGCTGGTGATGGCCGCCGATCTGCGCGGCGCCTACGAGGAGCCCTTTCCGTACTGGAACGCCTCGACCACCGCGCCCGCCGCGCGCCTGCGCGCCGATCTCGAAGTGCTGCCGGCATTGGCCGAAGAGGGCCTGTGCCGCGCGGCGAAGGACATCAGCATGGCCGGCGCGGTGGGAACGGCCCTGATGCTGCTGGAATGCTCCGGCGTCGGCGCGCGCATCGACATCGATGCGCTGCCTAAGCCCGACGGTGTGCCACTGATGCGCTGGCTCTCGTCCTTCCCGAGCTATGGCTTCGTGCTCAGCGTGGCTCCCTCGCAGGTCGCGCCGGTGCTGGGCCGCTTCGCCGCGCGCGACATCGCCTGTGCGGTGGTCGGCGAGGTCGATGCCACGCGGCAGGTGCGGCTGCATGCGGGCGGGGAAGAGGCCCTGCTCTGGGATTTCGGCAGCGACGCCTTCATCCAGCCGCGCACAGCCACCGAGACCGGGGAGGCGCTCCATGTCTGAGTTCGACCGTCCTTTGCGCATCGGCCTGCTGACGCATTCGGTCAATCCGCGTGGCGGCGTGGTCCACGCGCTCGAGCTGGCCACCGCGCTGCATGAGGCCGGCCACGCGGTGACGGTGATGGCACCGGCCGCGCCGGGACAGGCCCTGTTCCGCGCGCCGCCGTGCAGGGTTGAACTGGTGCCGGTGAACGGCACGCCGCGCGACACCGTCGGCATGGTGCGCTCGCGCATCGATGCCTTCGTCGGCCACCTGCAGGGCCTGCTTCGACGCGAATCCTTCGACGTGCTGCACACGCACGATTCGATCGGCGGCAACGCGCTCGCGCAATTGCAGGACGCCGGCGGCATCGACGGCTTCGTGCGCACCGTGCACCACCTCGACACCTTCGACGATCCGCAGCTCACGCGCTGGCAGCAGACGGCCTTCGAGCGCGCGGGCCTGGTGCTGAGCGCCAGCCGCCTGTGGTGCGAGCACCTGCGCACCGAATACGGCATCGTGGCCCACGAGATCGGCAACGGCGTCGACACCACGCGCTTCTCGCCGGTGGCCCGGGACGGCGATGCGGCCCTCGCCCGGCGCCTGGGCATCGCCACCGGTGCGCCGGTCGTGCTGGCGGTCGGCGGCATCGAGGAGCGCAAGAACAGCCTGCGCCTGCTGGCCGCCTTCGCCCTGCTGCGCGCCGCGCATCCCCGCGCGCAGCTCGTGATCGCCGGCGGCGCCAGCCTGCTCGATCACGCGGCCTATGCCCAGGCCTTCGGCGCGCTGGCGCAGGCGCTCGGCTTCGACGAAGGCCCGGGGCGGCCACTGCGCGTGACCGGTCCGCTGCCCGATGCCGACATCGCCGCGCTGTACCGCCTGGCCGATGTGGTCGCGATGCCGTCGCTGCGCGAAGGCTTCGGCCTCGTGGTGCTCGAAGGGCTCGCCAGCGGCGTGCCGGTGGTCGTTTCGCGCATCGCGCCTTTCACCGAATACCTGGCCGAGACGGACGTGAGCTGGGCCGACCCGGCCGATGCCGTATCGATGGCCGAGGCACTGGCCGAGGCGCTGGCCACCCGCGATCCGCAGCGCATTGCCGCCTCCGCAGGGCGTCTGTCGCAGCGCTTCAGCTGGGCGTCGAGCGCCGAGCGCCATGCCGCCCTCTACCGCGCCCATCTGAAGGAGAGACACCCATGCCCGTGATGCATTTCCAGGTGCGCTGGCCCGATGCCAGCGAAACGCGCTGCTACTCGCCCTCGCTGGTGGTGCAGGACTACCTGGCGCCGGGCCGGCGCTATGCGCTGGACGACTTCCTGCAGCGCACCCGCGAAGCCCTGGGCATCGCCTCCGAACGTGTGCGCGCCAAGTATGGCTTCGCCTGCTCGCAGGCGATGGACCAGCTGGCCGAGATCGAGCACATCGCCACCCGCTTCGCCGGCACCGCCGATGCCGAAGTCACCGTCGTCGCTTTCGACTGACCGCCCCCTCATCCGGAGAAAGAAGAACCCCATGTCCCATCCCTACGGCGGACGCAGCCACTACAGCGTCGTCATCGTCGGCGGCGGCCAGGCCGGCCTCTCGCTGAGCCATTGCCTGCAGCAGCGCGGCATCGACCACCTCGTGATCGAGAAACGCAGCCTCGTACACAGCTGGCGCACGCAGCGCTGGGATTCGTTCTGCCTCGTCACGCCCAACTGGCAGTGCCAGCTGCCGGGCTGGGGCTACGCCGGCGACGATCCGCACGGCTTCATGGTCAAGGACCAGATCAACGAATGGCTTGCGGGCTTCGTCGCGCATGTGAAGGCGCCGGCGATGGAAGGCGTGACCGTCGAGCGGGTCTTCCGCGACGGCGAACGCGGCCGCTTCACCGTCCAGACCGACACGGGCAGCTACACCGCCGACCAGGTGGTGGTGGCCTCGGGCGGCTACCACCGCCCGATCGTGCCGCGCCTGGCCGAGAAGCTGCCGGCCACCATGGTGCAGTACCACTCGGCGCAATACCGCAACCCGGCCCAGCTGCCCGAGGGCGCGGTGCTGGTGGTGGGCTGCGGCCAGTCGGGCGCGCAGATCGCCGAAGACCTGCACCTGGCCGGCCGCAAGGTGCATCTCGCCACCGGCAATGCGCCGCGCTGCGCGCGCTTCTACCGCGGCCGCGAGGTGGTCGACTGGCTGGCCGACATGAACTACTACGAGATGCCGGTCACCGAGCACCCGCTGCGCGAAGGCGTGCGCGACAACACCAACCACTACGTGACGGGCCGCGACGGCGGACGCGACATCGACCTGCGGCGCTTCGCGCGCGAAGGCATGGAGCTCTACGGCCTGCTCAGCGGCTTCGGCGACGGCTGCTTCGAGTTGCAGCCCAACCTGCGCGACAACCTCGACAGCGCCGACCGTGTCTACAACGGCATCAACGCCTCCATCGACCGGCACATCGCCGCCCAGGGCATCGAGGCGCCGCCGCCTTCGGTCTACACGCCCGTGTGGGAACCGGCGGAAGAGCGCACGCGGCTCGACCTCGCGGCGGCGGGCATCACGAGCGTGATCTGGTGCATCGGCTTCTCGCCCGACTTCGCCTGGGTGGACGCGCCGGTCTTCAACGGCCGCGGCGCGCCGGTGCACCGGCGCGGCGTGACGAACGAACCCGGCCTGTATTTCCTCGGCCTGCCGTGGCTGCACACCTGGGGATCGGGGCGCTTTTCAGGGGTGGCGCGCGACGCGGAGTTCCTGGCCGAGGCGATCGAGCAGAGAAAGACGGGGTTGCGCGGCGGGGCCATGGAGGCGTCGTCGCCTGCCGCGCTGCGCGCCGCCTAGTGTCGGACTGGCCGGCCGCTCAGAGCACCCGGTGGCCTGTGCACGCGCCCTGAATTGCCTGCACCCGCCGTCTCCCCGACATGGCGAAAACAGGCTCTCAGGCCTGCTGCGCTTCGGTCAGCGCCTGCGCGGCGACCACCGCCTCCGTGCGGTTGCGCACATTCAGCGCGCGGAAGATCGCGGCCAGGTGGATCTTGACCGTGCCCTCGCTGATGCCCAGGCTGCGGCCGATCAGCTTGTTGGGCTTTCCCTGTGACAGCAGTTGCAAGACTTCGACCTGGCGCTCCGTGAGCACGCTGCGCAGGTGTTCCAGTGTCTGGTTGCCGCCGCCGCCGTTGCGCGCCAGCGCCTCGGCGCCTCCCGCCTGCGGGGCCACGCCGGCCACGATGCCCGGCGGCAGCGCCGTCAGCATCATCGGCGGCACGTACACGCCGCCGGCCAGCACCAGGCGCACCGCCGAGAGCATGACCTCGGGCGAGTAGGCCTTTGGAATGAATCCGAGCACGCCGCGCTCGAGCGCGCTGCGCATGATGGCCGGGTCTTCGTAGCCCGACAGCACGATCACCGGCACGGCCGGATGGCGGCGCCGGATTTCGTCGATGTGGGCCTGGCCGTCGGCGCCGGGCATGTTGAGGTCGATCAGGGCCAGGTCGAGGTCGTCGTTCGCCCCTGCAAGCAATTCGTCGACGCTCATCGCCAGAACGAATTCGATGCCGGGCTCCAGTTCCGACAACTTGGCTTTGACCGCCTCGATGACGAGCCGGTGGTCGTCGGCGATCAGGATTTTCATGGCGTGTCCGTTGTCCCAGCGTGCGTTGAAGTCAGCGACTGCAGAAGATAACGGCGATTGCCCCGCACAGCAAGGCCGGCTTGCCCCACCAACGGCATAGACCCCAAGCGGTATGGCGCCCGCGGCGAGCGCTTTGAAAGAATGATTGCCCACTCGAAGGAACCGGGGACATGGGCATGTGCCATCGCTGCAGACGCCGGTGCAAGGCATGCTTCGCAATGCACGACTGAGCGGGCACCGTCCATGGCCCGACTGCTCGACTGTTTCTCCACATTCATCTCGTTCGGCCTCGCCCTCGACGCATCGATCGCGGCCGGACGGCCCGCACTCCCGCATGACGAGGCGCAGCAGCAGGCCCGCCGGCTGCTCGACGCGGCACGCGCCGAGGCCGACGCATCCGGCACGCCCGCGGCGCAGGTCGAATCGGCGGTCTTCGCCATGGTGGCGTGGATCGACGAGATCCTGGCACGCCACCCCGGCGCGGACGCCGGCGCCGCACCGCTGCAGGTGCAGCTCTTCAACTCCAACAATGCGCACAGCGAGTTCTTCCACCACCTGTCGGCGCTGACCGCGCAGGACGACGAGGTGCGCGAGGTCTACTGGCATGCGCTGGCGCACGGCTTCAAGGGCCAGTACTACTTCGAGGACGGCGACCAGGGCGAGCTCGGCAAGCTCAAGGACCTGCATGGCCGCCAGCTGCGGCGGCCGCCCCTGCCCCTCGGCAGCCTGGCGCAGGACCGCATCACCCCCCAGCCCTACGGCGTGCCGGACCCGCGCGGCCCCAACGACACGCGCCGGCGCGACCGGTCGCTGCTGCGCGCCAGCGCGGCCCTCGCGCTGCTGCTGCCCCTGCTCTACCTGCTCTGGTTGTGGGCCGCCGCGCCGACGACGACCAAGACCGCGTTGACCCAGCGCATCGACCAGCATCTGCAGAGCTACGCCTGCGCCGACCTCTCGGCCTCGGTCGACAGGGACGGCCGCACGCGCGTGACCGGCTTCGTCTCGCGGCCCGACGACCTGCCGCGGGTCGAGCGCGAGGTGAACGCCATGCCCGGCGTCGCGTCGCCGCGCTTCGACATCGGCCTGCGCGTGTGGCCGCACTGCGAGGTGTTCGCCATCCTCAAGCCGTACCAGGCGCGCAACCAGGAGAAAAGCCACGGACTGGACATCGATGCCTCCACGGCCCGCAACCGCCAGCTGCGCGAAGGCGACAACGTGCGCGTGCAGGTGGTGGCGCCGCGCCACGACAGCTACATCTGGGTCGACTACTACACCGCCGACGGCTCGGTCATGCACCTCAACACCGGGCAGGCGCCCACGCGGCTGCAAGCCGGCGAAACGCTCGAGCTGGGCCGCGACATCCCGTCGAGCTGGCTCGTGAGCCCACCCTTCGGCAGTGTGCTGATCACGGTGCTGTCGATGCCGACGCCCTTCACCGAAACCTCGGACCGCCCGCCCTTCGAGCTTGCCTCCGCCTACCTGCTGCGGCTGCGCGAAGCGCTGGCGGCCGGCAAGAACAGCGAGCGGCTGATTGCCGACTTCGTGTTCCTCGAAACGGTCGCGCGCTGAACACCACCACCGGACCGCCCCCGCCATGACCGCCCTGCTGTCGCCCGCCCACTTCTTCTGGACACTGCTGGCGCTGTGCCTGCTCGGCTTCGTGCTGCTGTATGCCACGGTGCGCGATGCGGGCCGCGGCGCACGGCGGCGTGCGCTGCTGCGGCGCATCGAGACGCTCGACGCGCCTGTCGACGCCAGCGCCATCGAGGCCCTCCGCGACTCCATGGCGCAGGCGCGCCAGGCCCTGCGGCAAGCCCCGCGGCCACCGCGGGCGGCCCATGCGCCGGCGGCACCCGTGCCATGGTTCCTGTTCCTCGGCGATGCGGCGTCCGACCTGCCGGGGCTTCTTGCCACCGCGCGGGGCGAGCGCCAGGCCCGGCTCGAGGGCGACGCTGCCGCCGCAGCCTGCTGGCGCTGGTGGCTCACCGGCACGATGGCGGCCATCGAAATCCACCCCGACGCGGTCGGCGAAGCCGCCGGCGCACCGCGCACGCGCGGCCTGTGGCTGCAGGCGCTGCTGGCGCTCGCCGAACGGCGCGACCGCCTGCCGCTCAACGGCGTGGTGGCGTGCTTCTCCGCCAGCGTGCTGCTGCAGGCGGATGCCGCGGGCCTGCGCCCCCTGGCCGCGAAGATGCGCCGGCTGCTCGACGAAGCGGGCGACACCTTGCGCCTGCAGCTGCCCGTCTACCTCGTCGTTACCGGGCTCGAGCACCTGACGGGCTACGCGACGCTGCGCGGCGCCCTGCCGCCCGAAGTGCTGGCGCAGGCGCTGGGCCATCGCCTGGCGGACCCGTTCGCCGCACCAGGCGCACCGGCGGGCGAACGGCTGGATGCCCTGTTCAATCCCATCGCACGGCAATTGCACGGCCTGCGCATGGCCCTGCTGCGCGAACAGCATGGCGCCGCGCCCCGGCTCGCGATCCATGCGTTCGTCGAGGCCCTGCAGGCCTTGCAGCCCGCATTGCGCGAGATTGCGGAGGTCCTGTTCGAAAGCCACGGCAAGGGCTCGCGCGCGCCGCGCTGGCGCGGCCTCTACCTCACGGCCGCCGCATCGGACGCCAGCGGCGGCGCCTTCGTGACCGATCTGTTCGAGCGCTTCCTGCCGGCCGACCAGCCGCTTGTGCGCCCAGGGCGGCCGGCATGACTCGCCCCCAAGGCAAGCTGCGGCTACTTGCTTTCGATGCGGATCTGGCGCGCGCCGAAGTTGACGGTGAGCGTCTGCGCCTTGCCCGGCGTCACCGGACGCACTTCGCGCCAGCGCGCGCGATCGAGATCGCGGAACGCCGCCATCACGGCAATGGCCTTGGCATCGGCCGGCAAGGTGAGATCGAGTTTCTTGCTCTCGCCGGGACGCAGCAGCATCTCTTCGCGCTGCACCAGCTCGGCGCCGAGCGTGGCCTGGTCCTTCTCGAACAGCGAGAAGAAGTCCGCGCCCTCGAAGGGTCCGGGCGACTTCAGCGCATAGACGCGCACCGTGAGCGGCGAGGCGCGGCCGCGCGCATCGGGGTTGGCGTCGGCACCGGCCACGAGCGTGATGCTCACCGGCGTGACCACCGGCTTGCTCGCGCAGCCCGCCATGGCAAGACCCGCCGCCGCAAGGCCGAGCGCTGCGACACGGCGCCGCGATGCCGCAGCGAAGAAGCCTTCATAGGACGAATGGTGTGTACCCAGCGTGCGCATGCTATTCCCTTCGTTGCATTGACCGGTTCTGACGCATCTTTGATTATCACCAGCGAACTCGAACAGGCAACATGCTGACTCACGAACTTGTCGAAGCACTGCTCACGCCCATTGGCGAGGCATCGCCATGCGGGGACGATCTGGAGTACGACGCGGACTTCACCGCGCTGACCACGTCCGCGCAGGGCAAGCCCGAGCAACAGTTCGGCGACACCGTCATTCCGGCGGTGGAACCGGAATGGCGCGAAGTGGCCGAGCAATCCGACGCGATCCTGCGCCGCAGCAAGGACGTGCGCGCCGCAGTGCTGCTGCTGCGCGCGTCGACACGGCTGCAGGGCCTCCCCGGCTTCGTCGCCGGGCTCCAGCTGATGACCGGCCTGCTCGACAAATTCTGGGACGGCATACATCCAAAGCTGGATGCCGACGACGACAACGACCCCACCATGCGCCTCAACGCGCTCGCGCCGCTCGGCGACGAGAGCATGGTGCTGCGCGACCTGTACGACGCGCAGGTGGGCGTGGCGCCCGGCGTGGGCGCCATCCGCGTGCGCGACATCGCGGTCGCGAACAACGCATTGAACGCGGTCGGCGGCGAAGCCACCTACTCGCCGACACAGATCCAGGGCGGCCTCGAAGCGCTCCATGCCGAACGGCCCGAGCTGATCCAGGCTGCGATCGGGGTGCCCGCGCTGGTCGAGAAGCTGCAGACCCTGCTGGTCGAACGCACCGGCCGCTCCGACGTGATCGACCTGTCCCCGCTTCGCGCCATCGGCCGCATGCTGCAGAAGGCCTGCAGCGCCGCCGTCGGCGACGCGCCCGAGGAGGCCGATGCGTCTGCAGGCGCCGAAGGCGATGCCTCGCAGGCCGGCGGCGGCGCGCCCCGCCCCGCCGCCGCGCGCGGCGAGATCCAGAGCCGGCAGGACGCGCTGCAGACGCTGGACCGCGTGATCCGCTTCCTCGAGCAGACCGAGCCCGGCAACCCCGCGCCGCTGCTGATCGACCGCGCCAAGAAGCTCATCGGCGTGAGCTTCCTCGAAATCATGGCCAACCTCGCACCCAACGCGCTGGACACGATCGAGACCGTGACCGGCAAGCGCTCGTCCGAGTAGCCCTCCCTCTTCATTCTTTCCTGTTGATCGAACCGCCCCATCTACCCCCGCAAGGAGCATCGCCATGGCCAAGAGCAGTCAGAAATTCATCGCCCGCAACCGGGCGCCACGCGTGCAGATCGAATACGACGTGGAACTCTACGGCGCCGAGAAGAAGATCCAGCTGCCCTTCGTGATGGGCGTGCTGGCCGATCTGTCGGGCAAGCCGGCCGATCCGCTCGCGCCCGTGGCCGACCGCAAGTTCCTCGAGTTCGACGTCGACAACTTCGACTCGCGCATGAAGGCGATGAAGCCGCGCGCCGCGTTCGCGGTCGAGAACTCGCTGACCGGCGAAGGCGAGCTCAAGGTCGAGCTCACCTTCGAGAACATGGAGGACTTTTCGCCCGCCGCCGTCGCGAGGAAGGTCGGCGCGCTCAACAAGCTGCTCGAGGCGCGCACGCAGCTGTCCAACCTCGTGACCTACATGGACGGCAAGAACGGCGCCGAGGAACTGCTGGCCAAGGTGCTCGAGGACCCGGCCCTGCTGCAGTCGCTGGCCGCCACCGCCAAGCCCGACGACGCCGCCAAGCCGGCCGCCTGACCCCCATTGCCTGACACACCGGTACACGAGGAGAAACCACCATGGCCGAAGCACTCGAACAGAGCGCACTGAAAGATGTCGCGTATGCGGGCAGCGACTTTTCGTCGCTCCTGCAGAAGGAATTCAAGCCGCGCAGCGACGAAGCCAAGAGCGCCGTCGAAGCCGCGGTGCTCACGCTCGCGCAGCAGGCGCTGAGCAACAGCACCGTCATCGGCAAGGATGTGACCAAGTCGATCCAGGCCATGATCGCCGCGATCGACGCCAAGCTGACCGACCAGGTCAACAAGATCATCCACCACGCCGACTACCAGAAGCTCGAGAGTGCATGGCGAGGCCTGCACTACATGGTGAACAACACCGAGACCGACGAGCACCTGAAGATCCGGGTGATGGACATCTCGAAGGTGGAGCTGGCCAAGACCCTCAAGAAGTTCAAGGGCGCGGCCTGGGACCAGAGCCCGATGTTCAAGAAGGTCTACGAGCAGGAATACGGGCAGTTCGGCGGCGAGCCCTTCGGCGCGCTGGTGGGCGACTACCACTTCGACCAGAGCCCGCCCGACATCGAGCTGCTCGGCGAGATGTCCAAGATCGCGGCCTCGGCGCACGCCCCCTTCATCACCGGCGCCAGCCCCAACCTGATGCAGATGGAATCGTGGCAGGAGCTCGCCAACCCGCGCGACCTGACCAAGATCTTCCTCACGCCCGAGTACGCCGGCTGGCGCTCGCTGCGCGATTCCGACGACGCCAAGTACCTGGGCCTGTGCATGCCGCGCTTCCTGGCGCGCACGCCCTACGGCGCCAACACCAACCCGGTGGAGGAGTTCGACTTCGAGGAAGACACGGCCGGCGCCGACCACGGCAAGTACGCCTGGGCCAACGCCGCCTATGCGATGGCGACCAACATCAACCGCTCCTACAAGCTCTACGGCTGGGGTTCGCGCATCCGCGGCATCGAGTCGGGCGGCGCGGTGGAAAACCTGCCCCTGCACACCTTCCCGAGCGACGACGGCGGCGTGGACCAGAAGTGCCCGACCGAGATCGCCATCAGCGACCGGCGCGAGGCCGAGCTCTCCAAGGCCGGCCTGCTCTCGCTGATCCATCGCAAGAACTCCGACTTCGCGGCCTTCATCGGCGCCCAGTCGCTGCACAAGCCGGCCGAGTACGACGACCCGGATGCCACGGCCAACGCCAACCTCGCGGCGCGCCTGCCCTACCTCTTTGCCTGCAACCGCTTCGCGCACTACCTCAAGTGCATCGTGCGCGACAAGGTCGGCAGCTTCAAGGAGCGCGACGACATGCAGCGCTGGCTCAACAAATGGATCATGAACTACGTGGACGGCGATCCCGTCAACTCCTCGGAAGAGACCAAGGCCCGCAAGCCGCTGGCCGCGGCCGAGGTGGTGGTGGAAGAGGTCGAGGGCAACCCCGGCTACTACACCTCGAAGTTCTTCCTGCGCCCGCACTACCAGCTCGAAGGCCTCACGGTGTCGCTGCGGCTGGTGTCGAAGCTGCCCTCGGGCAAGGGCGCCAAGTAGCGGGCGGCATATGCCTTCGGTGGGCCTTTGAAATCGGGGCCCATTGCTCGTTCTCTCCATAGCTCCCGGGCAAACAACGCGCAGGCACCGCCCGGAAGCCCTGTTTTTTTCTGACTCACACACCACTGAAAGGTAAGCATCATGGCTGCAGACATGTTTTTGAAGCTCGAAGGCGTCGACGGCGAATCCAAGGACGATTCGCACAAGAAGGAAATCGACGTTCTCGCCTGGAGCTGGGGCGCCAGCCAGTCCGGCACCGGCCATACCGGCGGCGGCTCGGGCGCGGGCAAGGTGAGCGTGCAGGACGTCTCGGTGACCAAGTACGTCGACTCCGCCTCGCACCTGCTGTTGCTCGACTGCTGCAACGGCCAGCACATCAAGAAGGGCACGCTGGTCGTGCGCAAGGCCGGCGCCACGCCGCTCGAGTACATCAAGCTCACGATGGAAGACATCATCGTGACCCACATCAGCACCGGCGGCAGCGGCGGCGAAGACCGCCTGACCGAAACCGTGACGCTGAACTTCTCGAAGTTCAAGTACGAGTACACGCCGCAGAAGGCCGACGGCTCCGGCGACGGCACCAAGGAAACCGGCTGGGACATCGCGGCCAACAAGAAGGTCTGAAGGACCGCCCCTTCCTTCCCGCCCAGCCAGGCAGCCCGGCAGAGCTGCCTGGCTTTGCTTCGTGCGCACCACGGTGCGACAGCCTGGCCGGCATGAGAAACACCTCCCAAGGAGAGATTCATGCATGTCAAGAAAACGCCATTCGCCTGGAGCCAGGCCGCGGCCTACGACTTCCCGACCTTCTGGAGCACGCTGCAGCGCGTGCATCCCGAGGACCACCCGGTCTCCTACTTCATGATCGCCGTGATCTGCTTCGAGGAAACGGGCTTCTGCAACATCCAACAGGCGGAGACCCCCAGCGGCCTGGGCGTCGGCTTCGGGCAGCTCGAGGTGAAGAACCCCGAGAAGGTGGCCTTCTACGAATGGGCCGGCGTGGAGACCGACTACCGCGACCTCGCCAGGCACATGCTGCGCGACCGCGAGTTCTCGCTCGGGCTGCATTGCCAGTTCTTCCAGTACCTCACCGACGAGCGCGGTATGCGGCTGGATGGATGCCTGTCGGCGCAGGTGGGCAAGCACCAGCAGTACAAGCAGCTGTTCAAGACGGGCGCCGGCATGCTTGAATCGGCCTTCAACGCGAACGACCGCGATGCCTACATCCGTGCGCTCAACTACGCACGCTCGAGCAGCGCCAAGAAAAACGGGATTCCGGAGAACCTGTTCAAGGACTACTGGGAATTCATCCTGCCGCAGAGCTGGTTCGACTACGGGTTCTGATCGACCCTTGCCCGCGGCATCGGCTCGGGCATCAGGCGCGTCGCGTCGTCGTCGTTCTCGTCGGGCATCACCCACAGCGTGAGCGCCGTGTAGTTGTCATGCCCCGGCTTGGCACGCGCCTTGATCTGCGTGTCGAGCTGCTCGGTCCACTGGCTGGGCGTGCGCGAGGCGTGCAGCGTGTCGACCAGGCATTCGTCGCCCAGCGGCTCCCAGACGCCGTCGCTGCACAGCAGCAGCACGTCGCCGGCCTCCAGGCGCATGCGGTCGGACACCGTGATGTCGGGCGCCTCCTCGATCGAGCCGAGCGCCGACAGCAGCATGTTGCGCTGCGGATGCAGGCGCGCGCCCTCTTCGTCGAGCATGCCGCCGGCGACCATCTGCTGCACCAGGCTGTGGTCGGTGGTGCGCGCCACGATGGCGCCGCCGCGAAACAGGTAGGCCCGGCTGTCGCCGCTGTGCACCCAGGCCAGCGCCTGGCGCTCGAGGTCGATGGCCGCGAAGACCACGGTCGATCGCATGCCGGCCAGCTTGCCGCCTTCGGCCTGGCGCGCCACCACGTCGCGGTTGGCCTGCTCGACCAGGGTGCGCAAGGTGAACTCGTCCAGCCCCGGCGCGGCCGAGAAACCACCCAGCACGCTGCTGCGCGCCGTGGCGGCCGCCACGTCGCCGCCGCCATGGCCGCCCGCGCCGTCGGCCACCAGGCAGGCGACGTAGCGCTCGTCATGCCAGTGGCCGTGGACGTCCTCGTTGTAGGTGCGGCCGCCCTGGCGGGAGAGCGTGACGATTTCGATTTCCAAGCGGGGTGCCTCGCTGTTGCTGGTGGTGGTGCTGTTGTTGTGCCTGAGGGGTGATTCAGGTGTCGGACTTCAGGCGCGCCATCTGCTCTTCATAGGCCTCGAGGAAGGCCTTGCCGAAGAGGTTGTGGAAGTCGTCTTCCGCCTCGCTCGCGATGCCGCCGTAGAGCGCCACGAACTGGTCCCACAGCTTGGCCTTGCGGTTGGCGCTGAAGAGCGCGTCGAGCGCCGACTTCGCACTGATCTTCTTTTCGAGCGCTTCGGGTTCGAAGCGCGCAATGACATGGGCCAGCGCCGCGCGCATGCCCACCATCACGCCGAACTGGTGCGCGCGCAGGTCGTTGAAGGCGTCGCGCATGGCGGCCTCCGGCTGCATGAAGCCGCGCACGCCGGGCCCCAGCAGGTGCGCCAGCGCCACCTCCACGGTGGGCGAGAACTTGAGCGGGTTGTTGGACTGCGCCGCGATCATCGTGACGTCGGCGCGCACCTCGCGCTTGAACTCCTGGCGCGTCAGCAGCAGCTGCAGCGTGCCCTCGGTGGCACTGCGCAGCAGCGAGCCGATGCGCTCCATGAGGCCGGGCGTGAGCATCTCGGGCGGCTGGTGCGTGCTGGCGAGGCCGCGCAGGAAGGCGGCGAGCAACTCGTCGTCGGACGCGGTGCGCTCGGCGCGGGGCGCGGGTGCTCTCTGGACTGGCGACGGTGGAGACGGCAGAGGCTCCACCGGCTTGCTCGTGACCTCGGGCCCGCTGATGCGTATCGGCTGCCCCGTGATGTCGTCGAACTGCGGCAGCGCTTCCACGGGCGGAGGGGGCGGCGGCGGAGGCGGTGGCGTGACGGCTCTCGGCGGCGTGAAGCCGAACTGCTCGATCGGCACATGGTCGGAGCGCGGCGTCGGCGTGGCCGGCGCCGCACTCTGCAGTGCGGCCAGCGGGTCCGCGGAAGAAGCCGTGTTGGGCTGCAGCAGCGGATCGGCCAGCGGCGACAGCGCGAGCGGATCGCCGCCGATGCCGCCGCCCCCGCCCATGCCGCCGAACAGCTCGTCGATGCCCGCCGCCTTGCCGTGCGCGGGCGGCGCGCCCAGATCGGAGAAATCGTCGAGCGCACCAAGACCCGCGGAGGGTGCGGAAGAAGGCGTGGGCCCCAGCAGGTTGGCAAACGGATCGACCTGCGCGGCCTGCGCGTTGCGCGAGCCGGTTTCCATCGGATCGGGAAAGAGCAGCGAATCGGCGCTGGCAGGTGCCGCAGCCTTGGCGTGGGATGCGGCGGCAGGCGCGGCCGCGGGCGCCGCCGGCGGCGCGAGCCCTGCGAGCAGGTCGGCAAAAGGGTCGTCGCCGGCGCTCGCGGGGGCGGCGGCTGCCGGTGCCGACATCACGGTGTTGGGAATGGCCAGCGCAGGCGCGGCGGCGGCGGCCACGCGCACGCTGAGCTCAAAGCTGCCGACGACCAGCCGCGTGCCGTCGGCGAGCGGCGCTTCCTTGCCCGAGCCCAGCGACATGCCGTTGCACTGCATCGGATTGCTGCCGCGGTCGATGACGAAGTACTGGCCGTCGCGGCACAGCACCTGCGCATGCACGCGCGAGACCGTGCGGTCGGGATCGACCAGCACCAGCGTGTTGGTGTCCGCCCGGCCGATCGTGCCCCCGTTGGGCCCGAAATCGGCAGCGATGGGCTGCCCCGCCGGAGCGCCTTGCCGGGTGATGACAGCGATATGGATCATGAATCGGCCCCCGAGGCTCTATGCCCTTCTACGCCCGAACACAGCCCGCGCAGGCGCGGGCGAAAAAACTCAGAAGGAGTATTCATTCCGTGGGGCGGGTTGGCAATCTCGCCTTAAGAGGTATGCCGTTGCAGCCGGGCACCTCACGCGCCCATCGCATCGAGCCGGCGCTGTTGCTGCCATGCGGGCGCGTTGGAGGGAAACAGCCGGGTGCCAGGCTCGAGCAGGCACAGGTGTTCGGCAGCGGCGATGCGCTGGCGCTGACCGCCGTGGCGCAGCACGCGCCTGCAGTTCTGCGCGTCGGGCGGCTCGCCCATGAAAAAGCGCTGGCCCATCGGAAAACGGTGCCCATGAGATTGCCACCAGGCGGCCACCTTCCCGGGGTCGGGCCATGGCAGGCTCTCGTCCTCGTCCATCGCGACGTTGTCGTCTTCGGGATCGTCACCGGGGCCGGGCTCCACGTCCTGCGGCGGCTTGCACTCCAGGTCGAGCCAGGCCAGATCGAGGCCGGTGATGGTGCTGAACGATTCGCCGGCCAGCCGCGACAGGGCCGGATCGCTCATCTGGTCGATGAGCCACGGCACGAACTTCGGGTCGCCCACCACGCCGAGGCCCTTGACGAGCGTGCGCGTGCCGTCGGGGTGGTCGCCGAACCATTCCTGCAGGAGCGGCGCCATCTGCTCCGGCGTTCCGAGCTTGAGCAGCAGCGCGAGCGCCTGCACATCGTGCGGTCCCGGGGCGTATGCCGTGTCCCGCAGTTGCTGGATCGCGGCGTGGCGTCCGCCCAGCAGCGCCGCGGCGCGCGCGGCCTGGAAACGGCAACCCGCATCCGCATCGCGCAGTCCGTCGATGCAGTGCTGGAGCAGGTCTTGCCGGCCGAGCTCGCCCGCGATGCGCAGCGCCCGCATCCGCAAGGCCTCGTTCGCGTCGACCAGCGCCGCATCCAGGGCTTGGCCCGGGTCCACTTGGTGAAAGCCGCAGGCCGCGATGCCCACCCATCGCCTGAAAGCGACCGGGGAGACCAGCATGTCGCCGATGAGGCCGCGCAACGACTCGGCCGAAACCCAACCGAACGCGGAGACCAGGCCCGCGGTTGCATCGGGCACGGCCTCGGCGAGTGCCAGCAGCCTGTCGAGCAGGACGTCGTCCCGGCCCTCGATGGCCAGGACGGCGGCGGCGAACACCGGTCCGCGGCCGGGTGCTTCAAGGGCCGCGATGCTCAACGCACGACCGTATTCGCCGGCCACCAGCAGTCCGTCCAGGCTGGCGGCCAGGCGCTCGTCGAGCCGGCGCAGCAGGTGGAGCCTGACGTGGGGCGCGCGCGTCAGCACGCTTCGCGTCTGGCGCAGCACCGCCGCGTTCTCCACATGCTGGAGAACGACGACCTGAACCGGGGGCTGGGCGGCGGCAAGCATGGCGTGCGGCTACCGGTTCTCTGGCGCTACCCACGCCGTCCAGCGGCTGCCGTCCCACGAGAGGATGTCCTCCTCCCCGATCGACCACAGGACGCCGTCCCTGGCGTGCAGCACCATGGTGGTGATCTCCTCCTTGAGGCCGACGTCGACTTCATCGATCTGCCCGTCTTCCAGGACACCCAGGAACTCGTTGCCGGCCAGATAGGTCTTCCCCATGAAGTGCTCCAGGCTCCACCAGTTCTCGGACGGTGCCTTCTTGTCCCAGACGACTTGCCAGCCGTCCTTGTCGCCGCACAGGACGATGCCGCGATCACCGCAGATCCAGGCCTTTCCGTCGATGCAGCGGACATCGGCCAGGTTCTGGTTGGTCGGCGAATCGCATGCGCGCCAGGTCGCCCCGTCGAAATGCCAGATCTCCCCGTCATCGCCCACGGCATAGAGATCGTCTTGCGCGAAGCCGTCGATCGATTCGAACCCGTTCCACGGACCTTCGGCGCGCCGGTCGAGGATGGGATCGCTGATCAGGTGCCATTGCCCGCCGTCCCGGCGATAGACCTGGCGGCGGTAGCCGCAGATGAACAACGCGCCATCGATGACCCGGATCTGACTGAGGTAGCCGAACTTCTTCCCGGGATTGCCGGTGCCGCCCGTTGGAATGCGCTCGATGCGCGGTGTCGTGCCGTTGTACGAGGCCACCTCGCCGCGCTTGCCCAGCAACCACCAGCCGGCATCGGGACTGTCGGCGTGCGCCAGGTGGGTCAACGACGAGACCGCGAACGCAAACACCTGCCTCGCCCATTGGTCGCCGCGCAGGATGTAGAAGACCGTCGATTCCGTTTCGTCGGGGTTGTCGACGGGGCCGGCGAGCACGCCCAGGCCCTCGGGGCTGGCATGCCCTCCCCGGTAGAACAATCTTCCTGACTCCGAATCTGCCATGGAACCTCCTGGTTGACCACGCGCATCAGGTCGCCTTCACGACCTTCAGCGGTGCGGGTTTTGAGTACTGGTTGCAGCTGCTTTGCGCGCGCAGCTCGGTGCCGGGCGGAATGCCGGCATCCTTGTTGTGGTACTTGTTCAGCTGGGCGCGCGTGCAGTCCTCGTCGCAGTCCTTCTTCACCTTGCTGACCGATTCGGCACCGGCGGCGGCCGCCTTGTTGTAGCTCCATGTGCCCGGCGTCGTGGAGTCGTTCTCGGCATCCGGCATGTACGAATCCTCGATGGCATCGAAGTGCTTGTGGATCCGGGCGTGCTCCTTGCGCGGGTTGCTCTTGTCCTTGCCGTGAACGCACACGCAAGGCGCCATGGCATCGTCGTATTTGGCGCATCCGGCATAGCGGTCGTCCCCGCCGGCGCCGCGCTCGCCCGCCGGCATGAAGCAATGCGCCGGAATGACGTGGTGCGGCGTCTTGCCGTCGCAGCAGCCGTATTCGAAAGGCGCCATCACGCATTCCATCGCTTCCTTGCACTCCTCGTCCCCGCACATGTCGGTGTTCAGCCCCGCGACGTTCACCTCGCCCGCGCGCGCTGCCGGCGGCTTGTAGACGTTGTTGTCGAAGTGCGCCTGGCACTTCTTCTCGGCCTTGTCGCGTACCTTCTGGCACGGGTCCTTGGTGTTGTTGACCTGCATCGCCACCGTGTCGGTGTACGCCCAGGGCGGCGTGTTGGAAGGCATCGAGGCATGGTTGTGCGTGGTCATGTCCATCATCCGGACCACGTTCTCCCCTTCGAACTTGACGTCCATCGACCACACGGTGAAATAGACCTTGCCCATGTTGGTGCTGGTCGCGACACCCTTCTTCGGCGCGGACCCTGCCTCGTCGCCCATGCTTCTCTTGAAGTAGCTCTTGTTCTTGAGCATGGTCTCCTGGCCCGAGATCTTCACGCTCGTCGAGCCATTGCTCGTGTCCGACGCCATGCCCGTGTTCGGGTAGGGAATCGGCACGCCCGGCGGCGTGGCAGGCGTCAGTGGCGGCGTGAAGCACACGTCCGGAAACGCGCAGATCGACTTGCCCGCCGCCTGCTTGCAGGACACCTCCATGTTGTTGGCGTAGACCTTGTTGGTCATGCGAGGGCCCGGTATTGAAGACAGAGCGCTGCGCGCGACCCGTCGTCGTCGGCCAGGTGAACGAGGATGTCCGGGCCGATGGCGTAGCGCTTCTCGCAGGCGGCCCATGCCGCCGCGAGGATCGTCGTCCCCGATGCGGCGCCCACCTCGCCGGTGCATTCCGCCGGATGCCAGATGTCGAACTCCTCCTTGCGCACACGCAGCAGGCGCGACAGCGCCAGCGAGGCTTCCTTGAAGTAGTACTGCTCGCCCGAGTTGTCGGTGATGCGAAAGTCCACCTCGTGCATCTGGCGGCCGGCTTCCGCCAGCGCCGACCGGATGGCCTGGAACAGGCCATCGGCCCGCAGCGGCGCCTCGCTCTCGACCGGCGCCGGCTCCCGGCCGAAGCCGATGCCGGTGCAGTACAGTGCGGCGCCCTGCCCGGCGGGCTCGCCCAGCAACAGCGCGCCCGCAGCTTCGCCCGGCATGAATCCGTTGGAGTTCTCGGGCGTCAGCAATCGGCCCGCACGCTCGCAGTGGCTGAGCATCGGCCACGACAGCAGGCTGTCGACGGCGGTGATCAGTACGCGCGGCGCGCGTCCGGTCGCCGTCAGCTCGCGCGCCTTGGCCAGCGCAAGGGCCACGCCGATGCGGCCCTGCGGCACGATGGCCGACGCATCGGAAAAGACCACGCCCAACTCCGACTGGATTCGAAGAAACAGCTCGTCGTCCAGTTGCGGGCTGCGGCCCGGCCGCTGCATCTCTGCCACGCACAAGAGCAGCGGCAGCTCGCCCCGTTCGCGGGCTGGCACGTCCTGCAGCGCTTCGGCGACGGCCATCGCCGCCATTCTGGCCAGCTTGGCCGTGCCCCGCAGCGGCTGTGGCAGCGCGACCTGGTGCGCCACGATCCATTCGCCGCTCGCATCGGCAAAGTGCGTCTCGGTCGGGTTGGCCAGCTTGGCCCGGAATGCGGCGCAGCTCGAAGGCGCCGTCAGGCCGACCGATGTCACCAGGCCCGTGCGCAGGATGGCGAGCGGCAACGACGACATCACGCCGACTCGGATGCGTTCGGCCGCATCGGAACCATGACGACCGGGATGGGGAACACGTACTGGTCCCGCACCTGCCACCACTCCTTGCCTCTCTTGCCCACCAGCACCTGCGCCACCTCGAACATGTTGCGCCTGAGGGGCCGCGTCACGCGCCAGGTGAGGCTGAAACGCCGCGCATCGGGTTCAATCACCAGGGTGTCGAGCGTGGCCGTGTAGTCCTCCTGCTCTCCGCGGGTGGGAAACACGTGCACGGGAGCGACCAGATGAGGGACCGTGAAGCGGGTCATGCCTTCCGGCGTGAGACCGGCCAGCGCCACCTCGACATTCCCGTTCTGGAACATCGCGAGCGGCACCTGCTGGTCGAGCGGCGCCGACTGGAAATACTGCGGGTCGAAATCCGGCGGCAGGAAAGGAAAGTGCTTCTCGAACCATTCGTCGTCGTACGTGCCCGCAAGGCGCCGCCGCGGCTCCCAGCCCCGGCCGACGGGGCCGAAGGCCATCGGCCTGTACGAGCCGCGCGGGTCGCGCACGGCACGATCGATCTCCTCCGTCGCCGGCAGCGGCATGCCCTCCACCCATTCCATCCGGATGTGCTTGCGGAATCCGCGTCCCACCGGATTCGGCAGGAAGGCCGCATGCTCGGACGGGTCCGGATGCAACAGATCGGCCCCGCCGAATGCAAAGTCGTACGTGATGGGCTGCTGCACGAACACGCCCGGGGGCGTCGCGGAGACGCTGCCGATGCCGCACTCCCAATGGCGCGGCCCGACGACCGCCATCGTCTTGCTCCAGTTGCCCACGCGCAGGCCCACTTCGAGGCGCGTGACGGGCCGCCCCTGTGGCGCCTGCGCGCTGCCCAGGAGGAGGATGTCGCAGCGCGCCTTGCGTGGCGCGAAGTCGACTTCGTGGACCGGCGCCGACATCCCCGGCACGCCGGTGAAGGTGTCGGCCATCACCAGCGGCAGTTGCTCGTCGTGCAATGCGAAGTGCCCGGCCGGCTCGTCAGGCAAAGGAAAACGGAAAGTACCCTTGATGACCACCACCAGCGACTCGCGCCCACTCGGCTCCAGGCCCATCGAATAGCCCACGACCATGCGGGTGGCGTTGATCAGTTCCACGGCGGACTCGCGCGATCGATCAATTCAGGTGCACCGAACCGCCCTTGATGCGGACGACGCCCGTCGACCGGCTGGACACATAGCTGCCCTGGATCAGCACCTTGCCCGCCTTCGTCAGCGTGATGCTGGCCTTGCCGCAGCGCATCACCAATTGGTCCCTGGCGCTCACGATCATGCGCTGCCCATCCGCATCGACCTCGACCTGCGCGGGCTTCTCCGCCAGGGGCCAGCCCTGCGCCTCTCGCAGCACGCCCATGACGATCGGCCGACCCGGGTCACCACCTTCGAACATCAGCACGACCGGCTGGCCGATGTGCGGGCCCTGCAGGTCGACCACCGTGCGCGCCCGCACCGCGGCCGTGCCGGGCTGGCCGGCGTACAGCACGAGCGGCACACGCCCCTCTTCCGCGATCGCGACCAGCTCGCCCGTGACCGTCGCGGGCCACAGCGCCATGCCGGTCGCCTCCGTCAATTGCCGCTCACTCAAGTCTCTGCCGCTCATGATGGCCCTTTCATTGGGACGTTTCAGTTCTGCAGGATCTTCGAACCCTTCATCACGATGTCGCTGCTCGCCTTCGCGTTGATCTTTCCGGAGGCGTCGATCGTGATGTCCTTGCCCTTGATGACGATGGTGCCGTCCTTCTTCATCGTGATGCTCGCGCTGCCGGTGGTGATCGAGACCGAGTCCCCAGCGTCGATGACCAGGTTCTTCCCCACCGAGAGGCTGTCGTCCTTGCCGACGCTTGCCTTGCGGCCACCCGTGATCGTCACGCCCTCGTCTTTCGCCACCGACTCCGTGCGGCCGCCACTGATCGTGATGCTCTCGTCCTTGGCCACGCTCTCGGTCCGCGCGCCGCCGATCGTGATGCTTTCGTTCTTCGCGACGTTCTCGGTGCGGCCGCCCCGGATGGTGATGTTTTCGTTCTTGGCGACCGTTTCGGTGCGCCCGCCGTCGATCGTGATGCTCTCATCCTTGTCGACCTTTTCGGTGCGTCCGCCGTGGACCGTGATGTTCTCGTTCAGGTCCACCGTTTCCGTGCGGCCGCCATGGATCGTGATGGTCTCGTTCAGATCCACCGTCTCCGTGCGGTTCTGGTGGATCGTGATCGTCTCGTTCTTGTCCACCGTTTCCGTGCGCTGCCCGTGCACGGTGATGGTCTCGTTGTTGTCCACCGTCTCGGTGCGGTCGTGCTTGACGTGCGTGGTCTCGTCGTGGTCGATGGTCTTGGTGCGGTCGTGGCCCACCCAGTGGGTCTCGTCGTTCTCGACCTCGATGTCCTGGTTCTTCTCGGCGTGCAGGTACACCTGCTCGGAGCCCTTCTTGTCCTCGAAGCGGAACTCGTTGCAGTTCGAGGCGCTGCCCTTGGGCGTGGAGCGCGTGCGGAAGCCGCTCTGCGTGTGGGAGCCGAAGGGAATCGGCTGGTCGTCGTTGTAGACGCGGCCCACGATGATCGGCCGGTCGGGGTCGCCGTTCAGGAAATCGACGATCACCTCCTGGCCGATGCGCGGAATGAAATACCCGCCCCAGCCCTTGCCTGCCCACGGCTGCGACACGCGCACCCAGCAAGTGGACTTCTCGTCGCTCTTGTCGTAGCGGTCCCAGTGGAAGTGCACCTTCACGCGGCCGAAGTCGTCGGCATGGATCTCCTCGCCGGCGGGGCCCACGACGATGGCCGACTGCGGCCCGGGCATGACGACGCGCGGCGTGAGGCGCGGCGGGCGGAACGGCACGTCGACCGGCAGCGCGGTGATCAGGAAGGCGCTCGTGCCCTGCGGATCGGTGCGCAGCGCGGGCGCACTGGCGATCAGCGCCTCGAGCGCCGGCCGCGCCTCGGCGTTCACTGCATCGTCGTCCAGCGCCTCGCGCAGCGCCCGCTCGATCGGCATCCGTGGCGTGCTGTGCGCAATGCTCTCGTAGCCCGGGTGGCTCGCCACGAAGGTGCAGGCCGCGATGACGTAGTCGCCGTCGCGCGTGCCGTCGGGGTCGCCCTCGAAGCTGAAGCTGCGCCCGGCGGCCACGTCGGGCCAGGTGGTCAGGGCCCAGTGGCGCTGGCGGCGCGCGACGATCTCTTCGCCGCGCAGCTTGCCCTTGTCGTCCGCATCGCCGCCCGTGAAGTAGCCGCCTGCGAACTCGAAGGCCTCGAACTCGGCCAGCTCGTGCTTGTCGGGCTCGCCGCCGGAAGCTTCGAGCTTCTTCTTGATGGCCTTGAAATCGCTGTCGCGCGAGGCGTAGGTGCCGGTGTCGAACTGGCGCGCGCTCACCCAGCGCGAGATCTCGTTGTGGCGCGCCTCGGTGGTGTCGGTCGCCACGTGGCGCAGGGTGCCTTCGACCGGCAGCCTGTCGTGCGCGATGTCGCTGGCGTCCGACAGGTGCATGGTGCCGGGCGCATCGTGCGCGTCGAACCAGTAGTAGATACCTTCGTCTTCCAGTAACCGCGATAGGAACTGGTAGTCGCTTTCCTGGTGCTGCACGCAGTAGCGCCGCGGGTTGTGGGTGCCGATCACGTTGCCGGTCTTGGTCTTCTTGAAGCGCTTGATGGGGCTGTCTTCGAAGACGGCATCGAGCACCTCGAGCACCTTCTTGTCCTGCAGGATGCGCGAGTTGATGCGCTTGCTGAGCAGCCAGAACCACGAGCGCAAGCCGATGCGGTATTCGAAGTGGCGGCCCACGTGGCCGGTGCGCTCGAAGCGCACCGCATGGCCCTGGCAGTGGCGCGCGTGCACGCCGCCGTCCTTGTCCTGGAACTCGATCGTCACGTCGAAGGCACGGCCGAGGATGTCCTTGGCGTCGAGCGCCCGGTTCTTCGAGAGCACGGTGAGTTCGTAGGTCGATGGACGCGCGAGGGCCTCGTGGCCGACGATGCGCCAGAACATCAACTCGCCGTTGGCGGGCGAATCGCTTTCGATACGGAACTCGTGTTCAGCCATTGGTGGCCTTCTCCCCTGTCGCGGCGCCGCGGCGCCGGCTTGTTCGAGTGTTCGAGTGTTCGAATATTCCTAAGGCGCCAGCAGCAGCACCAGCGGCTGGCTCGGCACCGTGCGCACGCCCGGGCAGTTGGTGCTGTTCTGCAGCGAGACGCTGGTGAGCCTTGTCGCGGGCATGCCCATCCACAGCACGGTGAATGCACCGGTCATGTGACGGCTCGGTCCCATCACCGTGCCCGAGGCCACGCCCAGCAGCACGCCGGGGTTGTCGCCGTTGGTCATCGGAATCGTGGTACCCAGGTTGTGCGCCGGCGCGCCCATGACCAGGACCGTGGGGCAGTTCGGAATCGCCATCGGCCCCATCGCGATGTTCGGGTACGGCACCGGAATGGGCGACGGCGCGGCAGGCGTGATGCAGACATCAGGAAACCCCATGTCGGTGCCCATCAGCTGGCAGTTGGCAAACATGCTGTGCTCCGATTCTTTTCAACCGAAATGGATCTGCGCGCCGCGTGCCTTGATGAGCTCGCGGCCGTTCACCAGCGTGTGCTCGCCTTCCAGGCGCAGCAACTGTTTCGCTTCGCACTCGAGATGCGTGGCGGCCACGCGGTCGATGCCGTCGGTGGTGCGCAGGTAGTGCTTGCTGAAATGCTGCACGCGGTCCATCACCGACGACAGCACCGAGCCCACGAGCTTGAAGCTGGTGGCCACCACGCTGAGCCTGCGGCCGGCAACGTCGGCGGTGTCGGTGGCCAGGCGGGTCTTCTGCGTGGCGATGTCGAGCTCGTCCGACCTGAGGCCCACGCGTGCTGCCGCCAGTTCGAGCGTGCCGCCGTCCACTGCAATGCGCATCTGGCCCGGGCAGCTCACGACGTTGGCCGTGCCCTCTTCGCGCTGCAGCACCGCCATCACCCAGACCTCGTCGGGCGCAATGCGCAGGCACGCAACGCTGTCGCCGGCCGCCGGTTCGAGCAGGCAGCTGGCGGCCCGCGTGGCGCAGAGGTGCAGGTCGCCACTGGTGACGACGCACTCGCCGCCGGCGCCGATGTGCAGCACGCCCACGCACCACTCGCCGGTGATGGCCCGGGCGGCCGCGCGCTTGCGGCCCCGTGCGGCGGCGGGCGCGGATGCTGGTTTCTGCAATGTGGCGTTCATGGTGTGTTCTCTCTGTGTTCGGTTCTGTCAGGCGGGCGGCTGCCAGCGTTCGGCCGCCGTGAGCTCGGGGTCGGATTCGATGGCGCGCGCGCGGTCGCTCATCTGTGCGTTGTCGGTGATCGCGCCGTGCAGCACGGTGCGCAGCATCGTGGCGCGGCGCAGGTCGGCCGCGCTGAGGTCGGCATGGCGGAAGTCGGCATACGTCAGGTCGGCGCCGGTGAAGTTGGCGCCCTGCAGCTTCGCGCCCGCAAAGTGCGTCTGGTGCAGGTCGCAGCCCGCGAAGCTGGCTTGCGGAAACGAAGCTCCGGTGAACAGCGCCTGCCGAAGCCGCGCCCCCGAGAAGTCGACGCCCTGGCCCGCGGCTTCGCAAAAGATCGCCAGCGGTGCAACGGCCTTCACGAATTTCGCGCCGTCCAGCTTCGTGCTCTGGAAGTTGCACTGCTGCAGCAAGAGGCCACTGAAGTCAGCGCCACTCAGGTCGGCCGACGAGAACTGGCAGCCGTTCAGCTCCAGCCCCTCGAACGACATGCCCTTGAGCGAGGTCTTGAAGAACACGTTGCGCAGCATGCGCGCGCCGGTCCAGCTCAAGTGCGAGAGGTCGCACTCGTTGACCGTGGTGTATTGCCAGCTGGTGTCGTCGGCGCACACGTCGAGCAGCACCGACTGGGTGATGACCGCCGAATCGAGCTTCACGCCGCGCAACCCGGCGTGGTCGAGCCGACACCGGGCCACGGTGGCCATCGACATCGACGCCTCGGCCAGCTGCGCATGCGACATCTCGCATTCGGTGAAAACCACGCCGTGCAGCTCGCACTGGCGCAGGTCCGCATGGTCGAGGATGCAGCGGTTGAACACGGCCTTGCGCAGGTTCGCGCCCGAGGCGATGGCGCCGCGCAGGTCGCACAGGTCGAACACGGTCTCGCGCAGGTCGGCGCCCCGAAAGTCGACTTCAGCGAAGTTGATGTTGGTGAACACGCCGCCGCCCAGCGACAGCCCCGCATAGGCGCCTTTGCGCAGGTCGAGACCTTCGAGCGTCTCGCCAACGCCGACAGCAATGGCCAGCAGCTTCGGTGTCATGCGGCCACCTGTTCTTCGGGGGTCAGGCGGGGCCAGGTGCGCGCGCGCTTGAGCAGCGCGCCGTCGAAGCTGGTGGAGCCGTCCAGCCGCACGCGGCTCAGGTCGGCGCCAAAGAGGTTGCTGCGGCGCAGGTCCGCGCCGCGCAGGTTGGCCGACTGGAACACGGCATCGCTGAAGTTCACGCCCGACAGCAGCGCGTTGGCGCAGCCGGCCTTGCGCAGCAGCGCGCCCTTGGCGCTGGCCAGCCGCAGGTCGGCGCCTTCCAGTTGAGCCTCGCACAGGTTGGCGCCGTCGAGCACCGCGCGGATCAGCTTCGCGCCGCGCAGGTCGCAGGCGCCGAAGTTGAAGTTGCGCAGGTTGGCGTGGCTCAGGTCCGCGCCGGCCAGGCTGGTGCCCTTGACGGCCACGGTGCCCACGCACTGCGCGCCCATGAGTTTTGCGCCGTCGAGCTTGCAGGTCGCGAAGGTTGCGGCGGCCAGATTCGCGCCGTGCATGTCGACGCCCGAGAGATCCGACTCCAGGAAGTTGCAGGCCGACAGGTCCGACTCGGGCCAGCGCATGCCGCGCAGGTCGAGCTTGTGAAAGAGCTGGCCCGACAGCAGCGCACCGGTCCAGTCGGCATCGCCCCAGGTGGTTTCCAGCAGGTTGGCCTTGGTGAAATTCGCGCGCCGCATCTGCGTGCCGGCAAAGGCGCAATGCATCAGCGTGGCTTCGGTGAAGTCCGCGTCGTCGAAGACGCCGCGTGCGAGCAGTGCCTTGCCGAGGTTGGCCTTGCCGAACTTCGTGCCGATGGCGATCGCGCCCTCCAGATTCGCATGCGCGAGCACCGCGCCCGACAGGTTCGCGCCCGAGAGGTTGGTGTGCGCGAAGTTCACGCTCTCCAGCCACGCGCCCTCGAAGTTCACCTCGCGCAGGTCCAGGCCTGACAGGTCGGCGCCGGTGAAGTCGATGCCCGCGAAGAACTTGATGCCGACCGCGCCGGCGCGCGCGATCTCGCTGCGCAGCTTCGCGGCCTCGTCCACCGGCATCGCAAAGGCCGGCGGCTGCATGTGCGCGGACTGCAGGTAGCCCGCGCGGTTGGCGTCCTCGATGCGGCACAGCTTGGGATACATCGGCTTCAGATCCAGGGACTGGGTGGTGCCAGCCACCAGCGCCTGCATCTGGGCCAGGTGCTTGTCGGGGTCGTAGGTGGGCGGGCCGCGGTGCTGCAGCGAGGCGATGTCGACCTTGTTCTCCTCAGCAAACGCCAGGGCCTTCTCGATGGCGGTGACGGCGTCCTCGATGGACGCCCACTTCTGTGCCTCGGCCTCCTTCATCTGCTTGAGCAGGTAGGCGGGCAGTTCGTCGCCGGTGGGCACCTTCTCGCGCGGCGGCATCCGTATGCCCAGCGCGTCCGGGTCCTGGCCCATGGCAATGGCCTTGTCGCGCGCGACCTCGACGTCGGCCTCCGCGCGGCGGCGCTGGGCCTCGCCCTGCAGGCCTTCGCTGGCGAAGGGCGCCTTCGCGGCCTCCACGTCGGGGTCGGCGGTGCTCACGCCTTCGGGCAGCAGGTCGCTGTCGACGATGGCGTAGATGGGCCCCATCGCCGGATCGGCGCGCTTGGCCGCGGCATCGAGGTAGTGGACATCGGTCTTGGGTTCGCCCACGCGCTCGACGGCGCCCATGAGACTGACCACGTCGGAGCCGTCGTCGGTGCCGACCTCGGCCAGGCCCTGGAAGATGGCGATGCAGCGCTCGGCATGCGGAAAGAACCACACGGTCGTCAGGCGCAGCGGCACTTCGCGGACCTTGGGCTCGGCGTTCTCCACGCGGTAGCCGACGAAGACGCGCGCGCGCATGCCGGGCAGCCGGCCTTCGACCAGCGGCTTGTGCGGGTGCATGTTCTCGAACGAAAAGGCTTCGTCCCCCACCAGCGCCGACCCCATCCACTGGTCGGCCGGCGCGAGGTTGAAATAGCGCCAGTCGGTGTCGGGCGCGAAGCCGGGGGCGTGCTGCTTCAGGTAGTCGGCGTCATAGGTGCCGCGGTACTGCACGCGCTGCGGATGCATCAGGTCGAGCGCGCCGAAGCCGGCTGGGGCGATGGCCTGGTCGGGCCGCAGCAGGCGGTCGTGGGGCAGCTCGGTGTTGGGCAGCCAGGCCGTGCCGTCGGTCTTCTGGCGGCCGCGTCCGGCCATGTTGAGCGCGAAGTCGGGGCCGCCATAGGCCTTCGACCAGTCGAGTGGCATCTCCTCGAAAGGCACCGGCGTGGTGGCGCGCGCGCCGTCCCAGTGCCGCTCGCCGAACACCAGCAGGGTCTTCTCGCACGTGCCGAAGCGGGCCCGCACGGCGCAGGCGTTGGGCCGGTCGGCCGGCGCGAAGGCCTTGCCATGCACCAGGAACTCGGGCGTGAGCTTGGCCACGCCCTCATCGATCAAAGGCGTCGCCATCTCCTTCGCCAGGAAGGACCACATCGACTGCTCGGCCCACAGCGAGCCGCGCTCGCCCTGCGCGAAGGGCAGGTGCAGGCACGCGCTGACGCTCAGGCCGAAGCGCTTGCGGAACTCGATGGGGCGCGTCGACAGGCCGAGCGCCTGGGGTTTGATGACTTGCATGGTCGCGTCTGGCGTTCTTTCTCTATGGCACCCCGCCGCTGGGCGGCACTCCGCCGTCCAGCGGATCGGATGGCGGTGGCGGTGGCGGTGGTGGTGGTGGCGGTGGCGGTGGCGGTGGGGGTGGTGGCGGTGGCGCTGGCCGCGGCGGGGGCGGGGCGGGTGGCGGCGGTGGGGGTG
>Ga0102589_1000323_pt1 | contig 113874 bp, 104 predicted proteins | sample AraplaMF_Col_mLB_FD_76858 | JGI IMG/M metagenome (GOLD analysis project Ga0102589, IMG submission 76858) | Arabidopsis root microbial communities from the University of North Carolina, USA - plate scrape MF_Col_mLB | ecosystem: Host-associated > Plants > Roots > Endosphere | place: USA...
GGAACGGCGGCTGGTCCTCGGCCGCGATGGTGTTGACGTACGGCGTCGACAGCTCCGGCTGCCAGCCGATGCGCTGCTGGCGCGCGAGCCGCGCGAGTTCGTCGAGCATCTGGCGCGCGCGCTGCGGCCCGTGGACCTGCGCCAGCGCGAGGAAGGACTCGCGCCATTCGGCGGTCTCGGCGGGATCGGGGTCGTGCGACAGCGCTGCCTCGTCGAGCAGCAGCGCACGGATCTGGTCGGCGGAAATCGGGGCGTTCATGCCGGCACTTTAAGCCGCCATGAAAAGAATTGGCTACTGCTGCAGCCCGCATCTTGACGTGGTTGAGGCATAAAATTCCGCCAACCATTCAGTTCACGGCATTTCATGCAACTCGACGCCATCGACCTGCGCATCCTCGACGAATTGCAGCGCGACGGCGCGCTGTCGAACGTGGAGCTCGCGCGCCGCGTGCACCTGTCGCCCTCGCCCTGCCTCGCGCGCGTGAAGCTGCTCGAGACCGAAGGCGTGATCGACCGCTACGTGGCACTCGCGAGCGCCAAGGCGCTGGGCCTCGGCCTCAACGTGTTCATCTCGATCAGCCTCACGACGCAGAGCAAGCAGTCGCTGGCCGACTTCGAGCAGCGCATCGCCGAACACGACGAGGTGATGGAGTGCTACCTGATGACGGGCGACAGCGACTACCTGATCCGCATCGCGGTGGCGGACATGGCGGCGCTCGAGAAGTTCATCCTCGAGCAGCTCACGCCGATCCCGGGGATCGAGAAGATCCGCTCGAGCTTTGCGCTCAAGCAGGTGCGATACAAGACGGCGCTGCCGTTGCCGACAGCGCCGTCCTGATCACTTCGGCAGGGCCGATTACTTCGAGAGCTTCGGCTGCGCCGGATCGGCCGTGAGGTAACCCACCACGGCGCTGTAGCCCTGGTTGTAGTTCTGCTTGATCAGCGTCTCGAGCTTCTTGACGTCGCTGCTGGCGGTCTTGATGAACTCGCCCGGATGCTGGAAGTTGCTCATGATGTACGTCCAGCCGTTGATCTCGTCGACCGCGTGCAGGCCCGTGCACTCGGCGCCGGTCGGGGTCGACAGGATGCGCGAGAGCTTCTTCGTGTCGACGTTGTAGGCCCACAGGAAGTTGTTGACGTGGTTGCCGCTGTCCTCGCCGATGAACAGGGTGCGCATCTTTTCCGAGAACTTGATGTTGTCGGGGCTGGCGATCTTGTCCGCATTGGCGTTGTTGCCGAGGCTGTCGGCCGTGTCGAGGTCCTCGCCCACGATCAAGGCCTTGGTCTTCACGGGCACCCATTCGCTGTTGATCACGGCGCCGCCGGTGTCCTTCTGGCCACCGGTCAGGTTGTGGGCCATCACGCCGCCGGCCACGAGCGCCTTTTCGACCGTGACGTTGAGATCCGAGCGCCACGCAGCGTTGCCCTTGACCATCGACGACTGGATGTTGGCCAGTGCCGAGTAGGCAATCTTGTCCTTGGCATTGACGGTCGTGCCTTCCATCTTGGTGAAGGCCATGCTGGCGCCCACGAGATTGGCGTAGCGGTGCGTCTCGAGGAAGGCGGCAGCCTTCTCCATGCCGGGCACCAGCTTGACCCACTGCTTGACGCCGTCGGCGAAGATCTGGGTGTAGGAGGCATTGGCCGGATCGGTGAACTTCACGTCCATGATGTCGGTCGGCAGCAGCGTGTTGGCGAAGGCCTCGATCTCGGCGCTGGTGGCGTGGCCGAGGCGGATCCAGGTCAGTGCGGCGCCCGCGGCGGCGGGGTCGATCGAGAAGCCGGTGCCTACCTTCGCGACGTACAGCGTGCCGGCCGAAAGATCCTTCTCCTTGTCGGCCACGAACATGAACAGGCCGCCGTTGGTGTAGTCGTCGCCCATCAGCGCGGTGCGGTTGTCGGGCATGACCTGGATCAGCTCGTGCGAGATGCGGCCCAGGCAGTAGTGCTTCTTGACGCTGCCGGTGCCGTCGGGATTCACGGTGACTTCGGGCAGGTGGCCGTAGTGGTAGGCGCGGGCCGTGGTCTCGTCGCCGAACACGTTCTTGCTGTAGCCCTTGAACTGCGCGCTGGTCGAGGCGGTGAAGGCGTCGGGCTCGTACTCCTCGCTCGACAGGTGGGTGCCCCAGGGCGAGAGGCTTGCGCCGCAGGTGATCCACAGGCCGTGGGCGCTGGACATGTCGACGTTGTGGTACTTGACCAGTTCGAGCTTGCCGGTGGTCTGGTCCTGGTCGAGCGTGAGCACGGCGATCGGCGACGGCAGCTGGCCGTAGGTGCCCTCGCCCTTCAAGTTCTTCGTCATGTACTCGAACTGCACGACCGCGAACACCGGCTTGCCCTTGATGCCGGGCACGTTGGCGTTGGGCAGGCTCAGCAGCGAGCTGCCGTCCGGTGCGTCGGAGAAGAACTGGCGTTCCGAACCCACGACCGATTTGTCGATGATGGGCTGGTTCTTGATGTCGTAGTAACCGCCCGCCAGGATCTTGCCGCCCTTGCCGTCCGGCACCATGTCGCCGGTCTGGAAGAAGGGGTGGTAGGCCAGGCGGTATTCGGTGGAACTGCCGTTGTCGAACGAGACCTTGAGCGTCGAACCGACCGTGGTGGTCGCCATGGCGGCGGGATTGGCCAGCGAAGGCGCCGGCATGCCGATGAATTCGGCCGAGACGAACTGCGCGGCGGGAGCCGGCGGCGGTGCGGGCGGGGGCGGAACGATGGGCAGGAAGCCGTTGCCGCCTCCGCCGCCACCGCCGCAGGCGGTCAGGAAGGCAACGCCGCCGAGCGGCAGCATCGGTGCTGCGCTCAGCAGCTTGAGGGCGTGACGGCGCGAGGCGCCGGATTGCGCCTTGGTGGAATCGGACATGGATTTCTCCCGAGTTGTCGTGGGGTGTCGTGGGATGACCGTGCAGCCTCTGGTTCTCTCCGCCGCCGGTCAGTCGCGAACCTTAGTTAACTACTGTGACGACGACGTGCATCGCACATGACAAGGCCGTGACACCGCGCACGCGGATGCGACGACATCCGCGTGTCACTCCCACCCGGGAGCCCCATGCGCGGACCGGCGAGCCGGTCCGCGGTGCGGGGTTTCAGAGGCCGATCAGGCCGCCGTCGTCCTTCGTGATCACCAGCGTGGCCGAGCGCGGGCGGGCATTGCCGCCCTGCGGCCAGTGGCTGATGAACTTGGCCGGATCGCCGAGGTCGGCGACTGGCGTGTTCTCGCCCGGATGCTGGATGTTCACGAACAGCGCGCGGCCATCGCCCGACTCGGCGATGCCGGTCAGCTCGCAGTCCTTCGGTCCCACGAGGAAGCGGCGCAGGCCGTCGGTGCCGGGCGCCTTGCCCACGAAGGTGTTCTGCGTCAGCGTGGTCGTGCCGTCGGTGTTGGTGATCACCTTCGCGCCGCCGTCGCCGAGCTTGCCCGGCAGCGCTGCCAGCAGCATGCAGTTCGTGACGTCGGTGTAGGCACCGTCGTCGGTCTGCAGCCACAGCAGGCCCGGGGCGGCGTGGCTGAACCACATGCCGTCGGGGCTCGAGAAGTCGTTGTCGGCCGAGAGTTGCGACACGTTGACGTCGGCCGCGGCGGTGGAGCGCGCGCCGAACAGGTAGACGTCCCACTTGAAGCTCAGCGCGGCCGGGTCGGCGTTGTCGTCGGCGAAGCGCACGATGTGGCCGTTGGGGTTGCCCTTCTGGTCAGAGGTGCCCTTCTTGTCGTTGTAGAAGCGCGGGTTGGCGCCATCGGTCGAGGCGATCGGACGCGAACTCGCGTTGGTGTTGGTCAGCGTCACATAGACGTCGCCGTTCTTCGGATTCACGGCGGTCCACTCGGGCCGGTCCATCTTGGTCGCGCCGGCGGAATCGGCGGCCAGGCGGGCATTGATCACCACGTCGGCCGCGTCGGCGAAGGCGTAGTTGGTGTTGCTCGAGGTGATGCCGTTGACGCCGAGCTTGAGCTCGAGCCACTTGCCGGTGCCGTCGGCATCGAAGCGCGCCACGTAGAGGCGGCCGTCGTCCATGTACTTGTCGCCGGCGGCCATGCCGCCACCGATGTCGGCCGCGTCCCAGTTCTTGGTCGAGACGAACTTGTAGATGTACTCGTTGCGCGAGTCGTCGCCCATGTACCAGACCAGCGGCTTGCCGACCACGACCGGACCGAGGCAGGCGCCTTCGTGGCCGAAGCGGCCCAGCGCGGTGCGCTTCTTCGGCGTGCTCGAGGGGTTGAAGGGATCGATCTCGACCACCCAGCCGTAGGTGTTGTGGCCGTTGCGGTAGTCGGCGATGGCACTGGCGCCGAGCACCTCGGTGTTCCAGCGGCCGTACTGGTTGTCGGCGGTGTCGGGCGTGACGGTGGCCCAGAGTTCGCGGCCTGTGCTGGCGACACCGTAGCGGCTGAAGGACTTGAGTTCCTTGGCCGTGCGGTTCTTGTCGTCGTTGGCCATGCCTGCCGTGCGGCGGAAGTAGCCGGCCCAGTTCTCTTCGCAGGTCAGGTACGTGCCCCACGGCGTGGTGCCGTTGGCGCAGTTGTTGAGCGTGCCGCGGGTCTTGCTGCCGTCGGTCGAGAACTTGGTCTTCAGGTAGTCGGTCTTGGCGGCCGGGCCCGAGAAGGTCATCTCGGTCAGCGTATGGACGCGGCGGTTGAAGCTCGAGTCCTGCTTGTAGCTCCAGCTGTTGCCGCTCTTGTTGACCTCGATCACGCTCACGCCGTGCAGGTAGAACTCGCGCTTGACCTCGTCGGCCACGGTGCGCACGCCGCCGACGACGGTCTGGCCGTTGGGATGCAGGAACGACGGCGTGATGGCTTCATGGTTCATCACCAGCAGGCCGCGCGTCGCGTTGGCCGCGTCCCACTTGTTCGAGCCGTTCATGCCGAAGAAGGTCATGCCGTCGTGGTGGTCGCCGGCGCGGCGGTCGTAGGTGGCCGGATCGTCGGTGCCGTCGTTCTTGTACGCGGCCACGCCGGCGGCGATCGGGTCGCCCAGGCGATAGAGCACGCTGGCGGTGTAGCCGGCGGGCACGGTGACCACGTCGGCCAGGCTCTTGGCCACGGGGTTGAAGTTGAGCTTCAGCGGTGCCGGGGGCGCGGGCGGCGGGGGTGCCGGCGCGGGCGGGGGCGGGACGATGGGCAGGAACCCGCCACCGCCGCCACCACCACCACCGCAGGCCTGCAGCAGCGCGGTGCCGGCGGTGCCGACGCCCAGGCCGAACAGATGGCGGCGGCTCAGGCGCGAAGCGATCAGGTCGTTGAACGACGGGTTCTTGCTGGGATTGGTGCCGACGTCGTCGAGATCGTACGAAGGGTCGTCGCGGGTAGGTGCGGTCATGCGCGCTGTCTTTCTCGTGGGTTGAAAAGTAGCCAGCCCGCGAAGTTAGGCAGAACGGATGACAGTCCCGTGAATTACTCAGCCTCCGGTCAGGTTCAATCGATATGCGTTTTTGAGGTTGTCACGAAGCCGTCATGCGACGGCGCCAGCCGGGACGAAAAAAAAGGGGGCTGCGAGCCCCCTTCGTGGATTCGATCGGCGATTCAAGGCGGCGGCAGCTGCTTCGGCCACAGCGCCCACAGGCGCAGCGACTGGTTCATGCTCGCCGCGAAGCGCCCGGCATCGGCGCCGGTGCCCGCGAAGTAGTCGGCGCGCACCGCGCCGACGATGGCGCTGCCGGTGTCCTGCGCCACCACCAGCTTCTGCAGCTGCGCCGACGGGCCGGCCGACGCCAGCCACACGGGCGTGCCATAGGGAATGCTCTCGCGGTCGACCGCGATCGAGCGGCCCGCGGTCAACGGCACGCCCTGGGCGCCGCGCGGGCCGAAGGCGGCGTCGACCTCGCTCAGGTCCTCCTCGCGGAAGAACACGTAGCGCGGGTTGCTCCACAGCAGTTGCGACACGCGCTGCGGGTTCTGCGCCACCCAGGCCTTGGTGTCGTCGGGCCAGCGGCTGACCCGGCTCACGCCCTGCGACATCAGCCACTGCTGCACGCTGCGGTAGGGCTGCTCGTTGGTGCCGGCGAAGGCCATGCGCACGGTGCGCTGCGAACCGTCGGGCTCGGTCAGGCGCAGCCGGCCCGAACCCTGGATGTGCAGCATCAGCGCGTCGATGGGGTCGGCCATCCAGGCGATCTCGCGCCCGCGCAGCGCGGCCTGGGCCTCGGGCAGGGTCTCGATCTCCTGGCGCGTGTACCAGGGACGGCGCGGCACGAAGCCCGCCGGCACCTGGTAGAGCGGCACGTTGAACTGCGCGGTCGGCACGCGCGAGGCCTCGTACACCGGCTCGTAGTAGCTGGTGAGCTTGCCCTCGCTCGAACCGGCCAGCGATTCGACGCGGTAGGGCTGCAGCCGCTGCGTCATCCACTGGCGCTGCTCGTCCAGGGTCGCGATCGCGAGCTGGCGCACCTCGCGGCACAGCGGCGCGAAGGCGGCATTGGGCCGCGAGCAGTTCGCCACCAGCGCGATCCAGGCCTCGTGCAGCGGGTCCTCGCCGAAGCCCGGCAGCTCGGCCCAGCCCACGGGCACCCAGCGGCTCTTGGGATGGGTCATCGATCCGGTGAGGGGGCCGAGGTCGCGCGGCGGCTGCACGACGGGGGGGCGGGTGGGGGTGTCGGGCACGCGCGGCCCGACGGAGCAGCCGGCCAGCGTTGCTACGATCGCGAGCCCAACCAGCCACTGGAGTCCATTTCTCATGGGTTTGATTTTGCTTGAAGCCCTCGCGGCCGGACTCCTGTTCATCGGCATCGTCTGGTGGACCATGTTCTCGGGCCGCAAGAAGGGCGAGCTGCACGAGGAGGACGAGCCCCGGACGAGGGACGCGAAGGACGAACAAGACCCGCCGCCGCATCCGTGAATTCGTCGTGCAGTCCTGGGTCGACGCGCGCTGTCGGAGAAGGTCGTCTCGGCTATTACTTTGGTAGCAATCCAGCGAGGAATCACGGGGCTTTTCAAGGGTTGGGGTGTTTCAGCGCGGCTTCGGAAGCCGTACCATCGCAGCCGTCGCAAGGCTAAGCTGTGCCCGCTTGAATCAACCTCGAAAGGGATCGCCATGAAAAAACTCGTACTCGCCACCACCTCGCTCGCCATCGTTCTCGCCGGCTGCGCGGGCGGCGGCATGTCCGACACGCAACGCAACACCGCCATCGGCGCGGGCGCGGGCGCCCTGGGCGGCGCGGTCATCGGCTCCGCCACCGGCGGCAACCGCGGTGCGATCGGCACCGGTGCCGTGGTCGGCGCTGCGGCCGGCGCGCTCGGCGGCTACCTGTGGTCGCAGCGCATGGAAGCGCAGAAGCGCCAGATGGAAGCCGCCACGCAGGGCACCGGCGTGGCCGTGACGCAAACCCCCAACAACGAGCTGAAGCTCGCGATCCCGAGCGACGTCTCCTTCGACGTGGGCCGCTCGAACATCAAGTCCAACTTTGCGCCGGTGCTCGACCAGTTCGCCAGCGGCCTGCGCAACAACCCGGCCGCCGAGGTGCGCATCATCGGCCACACCGACAGCACCGGCTCCGACGCCATCAACAACCCGCTGTCGGTCGACCGTGCCGCGAGCACGCGCGACTACCTGGTGGCACGCGGCGTGAACGCGGCCATCTTCCGCATCGAAGGCCGCGGCTCGCACGAGCCGATCGCCGACAACAACAGCGACGCGGGCCGGGCACAGAACCGCCGCGTCGAGATCTACGTCGGCGAGCGCGGTCCGCGCGGCTGACGACCGGCCGGCCGCCGAGGCGGCCGACCACCTGCAGGGAAGGCAGGCGCGCCGGACCACCGGCGCCCACATCCACGTCTTGTCCAATGGTTCATTCGAGGGAATATTCATGAGGAAGCTCGTTGTTTCGAGCGCGGCCGCGGCCGTGCTGTTGTTCATCGCCGGTTGCGCTTCGCAATCGTCCACGCCGCCGGCCGACGGGGCCGCGCCCGCCGCCAAGACCGAGGCTCCGGCCGCCAACAGCTGGACCGCGCGGCTGGCGACGCTGAAGACCGACCTGGAAGCCGCCACCAAGGGCACGGGCGTGGTGATCGAGCAGACGGCCGACAACCAGCTGCACCTCGTGATTCCCAACGAGCTGTCGTTCGACACCGGCCGCGCCAACGTCAAGCGCAACCTGGCGCAGGTGCTCGACAAGGTCGCCGATGGCCTGAAGAGCGCCACCGCCGCCAGCGTGCGCGTCATCGGCCACACCGACAACACCGGCAGCGAGGAAGGCAACGAGCGCCTCTCGGTGAGCCGCGCCGACAGCGTGCGCAACCACCTGGTGGGCCGCGGCGTGTCGACCACCGCCGTCACCACCGACGGCCGCGGCTCGCGCGAGCCGGTGGCCGACAACGGCACCGTGGCGGGACGCGCACAGAACCGCCGCGTCGAACTGTTCGTGGCCGAGAAGGCCTGAGCGCCGGCCCGACCGGCGCATCGCCAGCCCTCCCCGCGCGGAGGGCTTTTTTACGCGCCGCTCAGAGCCCGCGCAGCTTGTTCGCGAGCTCGACCGCCGACTTCACTTCCATCTTGTCGAACACGCGCGCGCGATGGACCTCCACCGTGCGCACGCTGATCGCGAGCTGGTCGGCGATCAGCTTGTTGGGCAGCCCCTCGATCACGAGCCGCATCACGTCGCGCTCGCGTTCGGTCAGCTCGGCGATGCGGTCGGACAGCCCGCGGCGCGCACGGCGCGCCTCGAGCGCGTCCTGCGACAGCAGCAGCGCCTGCTCGATGCGGTCGACCAGCGCGTTGTCCGAGAAGGGCTTCTCGCAGAAGTCGAAGGCGCCGCGCTTCACTGCGTCGACCGCGGTCGGCACGTCGGCGTGGCCGGTCAGGAAGATGACGGGCATGGCCGCGAGCAGGCCGCGCTCGACCAGCCGGTCGAACAGCACCAGCCCGCTGGTGCCGGGCATGCGCACGTCGAGCAGCAGGCACAGCGGCTGCTCGGGCAGCGGGCCCTCGGCCAGGCGCTGCTCGAAGGCCTCGGCGCTGCCGTAGTGCTCGCTCGCCAGGCGGCGCGAGCGCAGCAGCCAGGCCAGCGCCTCGCGCACGCTGGCGTCGTCGTCGACGATGAAGATCAGGCCATCGATCAGCGGTTGCATATCGGTCGGGAAGGAAATCGAAAAAGGGTCGGGAGCGGCGGCATCAGGCCGCGGCCGGGAGGGTAAACCGGAACACGGTGCCGCGCGGGCGATTCGGCTCGAACATCAGCGCGCCGCCATGCTGCTCGACCACGGTGCGGCACAGGCTCAGGCCCAGCCCCATGCCGTCGGCGCGGGTGGTGAAGAAGGGGGTGAACAGGCGCGCGGCGACCTCCTCGCCGATGCCGCTGCCGAGGTCGGCCACCGAGAACTCGAGCCAGCGCCGCGCGTCGTCGACGCCGCTGCCGCCGACCGCCACCGCGCGCGCCACGCGCAGCCGCAGCACGCGGTTGCCGATGTTGTCGGCCGTGTCCATGGCCTGCATCGCGTTGCGCGCGAGGTTCAGCAGCACCTGCTCGACCAGCGTGCGGTCGCACATCGCGGCCGGCAGGCGGTCCTCGAGCACCACCTCGATGATCACGCCGAGCTTGCGCGCCTGCAGCCGCACCAGCGGCAGCACGGCATCGATCAGCGCCTGCGGCGCCACCGCCTCGCGCGTGCGGTCGCGCCGGCGCACGAAGTCGTGCACGCTGCGGATCACCTGGCCCGCGCGGTCGGCCTGCTCGGCGATGCGGCGCACCGCCATCGCCACCTCGCCCTGCTCGCCGCGCGCGTCGGGGCCGAGCATGTTGAGCGAGCCGGTGGCGTAGCTGGCGATCGCGGCCAGCGGCTGCGTGAGCTCGTGGCTCAGCAGCGAGGCCATCTCGCCCACGGTGGCCAGCCGCGCGCTGGCCTGCAGCCGTTCCTGGCTGGCGCGCGAGAGCTCCTCGATGCGGCGCTGCTCGCTGACGTCGATGAAGGCGCTCATCCAGCCGGTCTGCACGCGCTGCGCGTTGAGCAGCGGCGCCTCGAAGATCAGCACCGGGAAGCGGGTGCCGTCCTTGCGCATGAAGACCGACTCGAAGCCCTCGCGCGGCGGCATGCCGCCGGCCAGCCGGCGCGCCTGGCGCTGCTGGTACTCGTGCGCGAGCTCGGTCGGCCAGTAGGGCGCGTCGTTGGCCTCGCGCGCCATCAGTTCCTCGGCGCTGAAGCCCACCATCTCGCAGAAGGCCGGGTTGACATAGGTGATGCGGCCCTGCAGGTCGCGCGCGCGCAGGCCGGTGATGACCGAGTCCTCCATCGCCTTGCGGAAGGCCAGCGAATCGGCGAGGTCGCGCTCGGCGCGCAGGCGCCGCCGCGTGTCGCGCGCCAGCAGCACCAGCACCGACACCAGCGCGATCGAGATCGCCGTGACCAGCGCGGTCAGCACGTTCGGGAACAGGTCGGGCGCGGCGCGCCAGCCGTCGACGCGCAGCATCAGCGCGGCGCCGGGCAGGTCGATCAGCTGCTGCGCGGTGAACACGCGCGTGCCGACGCGGCGCGCGGTGCCGATGGCCACGAGGCGGGTGCCGTCGGTCTCGGTGAAGGCCACTTCCTGGCCGCGCGTGAGCGTGGGGCCGACCAGCTCGGCCAGCGTGTCGCGCAGCGAGTAGCTGGCCACCAGGAAGCCGCCGCCGGTGTCCATCGGCACGCACAGCTCCATCACCTCCATGCCGCCACCGCCGCCCAGCGGCACGTAGTGGCTCGGCGAGTAGGCGGGCGTGCCGAGCTTGCGCGCGGCGGCGCAGGCCAGCGAGACGTCGGACTGCTCGGCCGTGCGGCTCGCGGGATCGAGCACGTGCAGCCGGTAGGGCGTGTCGACCGCGTCGAGCGCGCGCAGCTGCGCGTCGCGCCATTCGAGCCGCAGCCACTCGCGGTGCTCGCGCAGCAGCGCGGCCGCGGCCTCGGGCCAGTGCGAGCGGTCGGGGCCGGGCGCCTGCGTGGCGCGCAGGCTCTGGGCATTGCGCTGCAGGCCGCTGCGCAGGTCGGTCACGGCATCGGCGGTGTCGCGGTCGAGCGCGGCCTGCACCTGCTCGACCTCGTGCTTGCCCGCGAGCCAGACCACGGTGACCAGCAACGCCAGCACCAGGATCGCGAGCAGCAGCCAGAGGAACCAGCGCTGCCACAGCGAGCGCAGGCGCGCGAAGCCGACGACGAGGCGGCGGTAGGGCGGCACCGGCAGCGGTGGCGGCGCATAGGCCGGCTCCGGCGGCGCGAGATCGGACGCATCCACCGCCATCGCGCCCGGCCCTACAGGATGCGGTGCGACAGCGCGGGCAGCTGCGTGCGCGCGCGCTCGAGCCGGGAGGTGTCGAGGTCGAACAGCACCACGCCCTCCTCGCTCGCCTGCTGCGCCACCACCGTGCCCCAGGGATCGACGATCAGCGACTGGCCCCAGGTGCGGCGGCCGTTCTCGTGCGTGCCGCCCTGGGCGGGCGCGACCACCCAGGCCAGGTTCTCGATGGCGCGCGCGCGCAGCAGCACCTCCCAGTGCGCGGCGCCCGTGGTGTGGGTGAAGGCGCTGGGCACCAGCAGCAGGTCGGCGCCCTGGCGCGAGAGCGCGCGGTAGAGCTCGGGAAAGCGCAGGTCGTAGCACACGCTCAGGCCGATGCGCCACGCATGGCCGTCGCGCGAGGGCAGCTCGAACAGCACCGGCTCGGCGCCCGGCGCGATCACGCGGCGCTCGTCGAAACGTTCGCGGCCGTTGTCGAAGAAGAACAGGTGGATCTTGTCGTAGCGCGCCACGCACTTGCCCTCGGGCGAGAAGGCCAGCGAGCTGTTGAAGACGTGGTCGGCATCGTGGCTCTCGATCGGCAGCGTGCCGCCGACGATCCACAGGCCGAACTCGCGCGCCGCGTCGGCCAGGAAGCCCTGCACCGTGCCCGCGCCGGCGGTCTCGCGCAAGGCCAGCTTGTCGGTGTCGCGCGCGCCCATCATGCAGAAGTACTCGGGCAGCACCGCGAGCTCGGCACCCTCGGCGGCGGCCCGCGCGAGCAGGTCGTGCGCGCGGGCCAGGTTGGCTTCGCGGGCGATGGCCGACACCATCTGGATGGCTGCGACTTTCATTGCGTGGTCTCCGGTCTCCTGCCCTCGCCCGCGGCCGGCAGCCCCGGTATGCCCGGCAGGCTGGGGATGGCCGGCAGGTGCGGCAGGTTGTTCGACATCGTGGGCAGCAGCGGGCGCGCCACCTTCGCTATTTTGGGGTCGGCCCAGGTGCCCTCGATCTGGAACTCCTGCGTGGCCGCGTTCGACAGCGGCTTGCTCAGCACCCACTGCGCGAGGAAGGTACCGAGGCCGATGGCCGGGTTGATCGCGGTCGCCACCAGCGCGGCGGTGCCGGCGTTGATCTCGGGCACCACCACCACGCGCAGGTTCTGCGTCTCGTGGACGATGTCGGCCGAGCCGTCCATCAGCGCAGCGGCGTTCACGCCCTTCATCTGCAGATTGTTGGTGCTCGCGGTGCCGTTGGCGATCTTCGCGTCGCCGCGGATGAAGTCGAAGGCGAAGCCCTGGCTGAACACGTCGCGGAAGTCGAGCGTGAGCCGGCGCGGCAACGCCTGCAGGCTCAGCACGCCGAGCAGCTTGGCCAGGCCCGGGTCGGCCTTGAGGAACTGGCCCGACTCGACGTTCACGCCGAGCTGGCCGCCCAGGCTCGGGTAGTCGATGGAGAACGGCGAGCCGCGCCAGTCGACGTTGCCCTCGAGCCGGCCGTTGCCGCGCCGCAGCACGCCGGGCATGCCGAAGCGCCCGAGCAGGATGCCGGCGTCGTTGATGTCGAGCCGGAAGGTCATGGCGGTGCGGCGCTGCTCGGCGCGGCCGCCGCCGCCCGAGCCCGGGATCGCGGCCCAGGTGCCCTTGGCCACGAAGCTGGCCTCGGGCATGGTGAAGCTCAGCCGGTTGAGCAGCCATTCGCGGCCCACGCCGCCGCGGTTGACCGCGTCGATCTCGGCGCGGCCCAGGCGCTTGCCGAGCAGCTCGAAGTCGTCGATCACGATGTCGAGCGCGGGCAGGGTGCCGGGCTGCTCGTCGAGCAGGGCCTCGACCTGGGGCGCCTCGCTCGGCGCGATCTTCAGCCGCGCGAGCCGCGCATAGAGCCGGCCGGCCTGGGCGTGGCGGTACTCGGCATAGCCGCTGAGCTCGGTGGCGTCGATGTTGGCGCGCCACAGCGCGCCGTCGCGCGTGCCGCCGAGCACCACCTCGTGCAGCGTGCGGCCCGCCACGCCGAGCTGCTGCGCGCGCACCGCGATGCGCGTGGGCAGGTAGGGCGAGGCCTCGTCGCCGGCCGCGGCCTGCACATCGGCGTCGCTCGCGCCGGTGGCTTCGCCGAAGGCCGCCTGCCAGGCCGCCATGTCGAGCCGCGCGAGGTTGATGTTGGCGAGCACGCCGCGCTCGGGCACGCTCGCGGTCTCGCCGGCCGCGAGGCCGACCGCGATGGCGCCGCGCAGCACGCGCGGCTCGCTGCCAGAGATGTCGCGCACGTACTGCACCGAGCCGACGCGGCCGATCTCCAGCCCGATCTGGTCCTGCGTGGCGACGCTGGCCGCGCCCGCGCTGCCCGCCGATCCGGCGCGCGCCTCGCGCTGCACGATCTTCTTCTCGATGCGCAGCGGCATCTGCTCCTCGGCGCTCTTCGCGAGCGGCGCGGGCAGCTGCAGCGCCAGGCCCTGCAGGCTGCTGGCCACCGAGAACTCGGAGGCACCGTCGCGCATCGAGAAGCTCGCGGTGTAGGGCGTGGCGCCGGTGGCCTTCTTCGCGAGCCGCGCGAGCCAATCGACCTCGCGCGCGGCGCGCAGGCCCTCGGCGCTGACGCTGCCCTGCGCGCGGATCGCGAGCTCGTGGCTCGCGGCCGGGCCGGTGTAGCGGCCGCGGCCGTCGATGCGCACGTCGCCGCCGAGCAGCCGGGCCTGCACGCCGGCCAGCGCGAAGCCGGTCTCGGTGAAGTTCAGCGTGCCCCTGGCCTGGGTCAGCAGCGGTGCCTCGGGCACCGGCTGCACCTCGTTGTTGTCGCCGAAGGCCACGCTGGCCTGCACCTTCGCCTTGTCCATGGCCTCGAGCGGCAGCTCGAGGTGCAGCTTGTAGTCGGCCACGCCGTTGGCGCGCACGCCGCGCAGGAACTCGCCGGCATCGCCGGCCAGCGGCGCGCCCACGCGCAGCAGCTCGCCCAGCGGCCCGCGCGCCTGCGCGTCGACCTTGAGCAGCGCGGCGTGGTGCGACATGTCGGGGATCTGCGCTTCGGCCTTCGACACCTCGATGGCGGTGGCACCCGCGAGCCGGCCGCGCGCGTTGCGCACCTGCATGCCGGCGCGCTCGAAGATCAGCTCGCCCGACAGGCCGGTGATCGCGGGCCACTGGGCCACGCCGGGCGCGGCGGGCGGGGCGACGGTCGGCGGGTTGGGCGCGGCGGCGACGCGGGCGGCCGCGGTGCCGCGCGCGGGTGCCGGCGCGGCGGTTGCAGCAGTGGCGGCCGCGGGCACGTGCGGCGGCGCGTAGGCGTAGTGCACGTCCTGCACCCTGGCCGCGATGCGGAACTCGCCGAGCCGCGGGTCCATGAAGGGCATGTCGTGCAGGTCGCCGCGCACGCGGAAGTCGACGCTGCTCGCGACGCCCTTGGTGACCGCGTCGCGCACGTAGTCGCGCGTGTGCTGCGGGATGTCGAGCGGCAGGTAGCGATAGACCCGCGTGCCGTCGGCCCGGGTCAGCTTGCCGCGCAGGTCGAGCACGCCGGGAAAGCGCGCCTTGCTGCTCGAGGTGGCCGGGTCGCTGGTGCGCCAGCTGGCCTCGGCATCGCCCTCGGCATCGACGTTGGCGAAGCGCAGCTTCGACACCTGCAGCTGCGTGTTGCCGTTGTCGATCTTCCACTGCAGCTGGGCCGAGAGCCGGTCGACCGGGATCGCGGGCTCCTCGAACACGCCGGGGAATTCGAGCCCGCCCTGCGCGATCGCCAGCGTGGCGGTGCCGCCCGCGTGGGTGGCGTCGAAGTCGAGCGTGGCGCCGCTGAGGCCGGGGGTGCCGGGGTGCACGCGCGGCGGGGTGGCGGCGGCCGTGGTGCTCGCCGACGGTGCGGAAGGTGTCTGGGCGGGCGGCTTGACCGCGGGCGTGGTGGGCGTGGTGGGCGCGGCAGCAGGGGTCTCCGCCGGTGCCGCGCCGGCCTGCGAGGCGATGCGCAGCCCGCTGATGCGGCCCTTGGCCTGGTAGCGGTCGGGCGCGCCGAGCGAGCCCTGCCAGTTCAGGTCGATGCGCTCGACCAGCCCGCGCGGACCGTAGGCATCGAGCACGCGGTGGGTGGCGTCTCCGAGCGGCAGCCGGTCGGCGATGAGCGCCAGCGCCGCGAGGTCGAGGCGGTCGGCGCGCAGCGCGCCGTGCTCGGGCGTGCGGCCCTTGGCCGGCGTGTGCTGCAGCCAGAGATTGCCGCCGGGCCAGCGCAGGCCGTCGGCGGTGTCGAACTGCAGCGCGGTGGTCGAGAACTCCATCGTGTCGACCGTGAGCCGGCCCGCGAGCCGGCCCGTGACGGCGCGCAGCACCAGCGGCTGCAGCCCCTGGCCGAGCGAGGCGTCGACGCGGTCGAGCCCGAGGTCGGCCGCGGCGCCGACGATCTGGCCGTCGTCCACGTCGGCCCACAGCCGCAGCGCGCCGTTGCCCTCGCGGATGCGCGCGTCGATCGACACGTAGCGCCCGAGCCGGGTCACGTCGATGTAGGGCAGGTCGGCGTAGATCTGGCCGTCCCAGGTCTGCCAGCGGCCGGTGCGCACCGACAGCAGCGGCTGGCGGAACTCGCCGCGCAGCGTGAAGCGGTCGCCCCAGCCGGCCGGCGGCGTGGCATCGAGGCGCAGGCCATGGCGGCGGCCGCCGTTGCGCGCCACGAAGCGCACGTCGGTCAGCATGAGCGGCTCGGCCTGGCGCTGCTCGTCGGTCCAGCGCACCGTGCCGCCTTCGATCACCAGTTCGCGCTGCGCGAAAAACCAGTCGGCGGCACGGGTCTCTCCGGTCGTATCGGTCGACATGTGCAGGCCCGCGACATGGAGTTTTCCCTGAGTGTCGCGGCGCACGTCGAGCGCCGGGCCCTCGATGTAGAGCTGCTCGAAATTGAAGCGCCACAGCGAGCGCGGCGAGACGCTGGCCACCACGCGCACGAGGCGCAGCGCCTCGCGCTGCTGCGCGTCCTGCAGCACCACGTCGCGCAGCTCGAAGGCGGGGAACAGGCTGCCCGAGCGGGCCGTGATCGAACCGATGCGCACCGGCACCCCGATCGCCTTGCTGGCCTGCGCCTCCAGCGCACCACGGTAATCGCCGATTCGCGGCACAATCCACGCGTGCAGGACCACGACTGCCAGGGCCAGGAGAAGCCACGCAGCCACGAGAAGACCCAGGAGCCAGCGCGCCGTCACAGCGGTGATCTTGAGCAGACGTGAAGGGGAAGACGCCGTGTCGTTCATTGAGGATCGCGCTGTGCCGGGAATTATGACCGCCACCATCGGGGCGGGTTCCGCCGAAACCAGCACCAGTTTGAATCAGTTGTCAGCTACAGCATCGACGAGCCCCGACGCGGACAAGCCCGCGTTGTCCTCCTATTCGCGCTTCGTGCAGCGCCTGCGCCGCCGCTATGCGGGCGAGCTCGCGCTGCTGCCCGAGGGGGAGCCGCGCCGCGCATCGATGACGCAGGCCTACGAGGCACTGCGCGCGCGCGGCGACGGCGTGGGCGATGCCCTGCGCATCGTGCGGCAGTTGGTGATGGAACGCCTTGTCACACTCGACTGCGATTGCCAGGCCCCGTTGGCCGTGGTGACCACCGCGGTCACCGAGCTCGCCGAGTTCGCGCTCGACACCGCCTGCCGCGAGGCCTGCGCCGAACTCGACGTGGCGCACGGCGCGCCGCTGGGCGCCGACGGCCAGCGCTCGCAGCTGTGGATCGTGGGCATGGGCAAGCTCGGCGCGCGCGAGCTCAACGTGTCGAGCGACATCGACCTCATCTACCTCTACGACCAGGACGGCGACACCACCGGCGACCCGCAGGGCCGCGGCAAGCTCGCGAACCAGGAGTACTTCGCGCGCGCCGTGAAGCGCATCTACGCGCTGGTGGGCGACACCACCGAGCACGGCTTCGTGTTCCGCGTCGACCTGGCGCTGCGGCCCAACGGCAACTCGGGGCCGCCCGTGGTCTCGCTCGATGCGCTGGAGGAGTATTTCCAGGTGCAGGGCCGCGAATGGGAGCGCTTCGCCTGGATGAAGAGCCGCGTGGTCGCACCCACCGAGGTGGTCGCGCAGGGCCAGGCCCAGGGCCTGCGCGGCGCGGTGCTGCCCTTCGTGTTCCGCCGCTACCTCGACTACAGCGTGTTCGATTCGCTGCGCGTGCTGCACCGCCAGATCCGCGAGCAGTCGGCGCGCCGCAGCGCGGGCCGGCCCGAGCGCGCGAACGACGTGAAGCTCTCGCGCGGCGGCATCCGCGAGATCGAATTCACCGTGCAGCTGCTGCAGGTGGTGCGCGGCGGCCAGTTCCCCGAGCTGCGCACCCGGCCCACGCTCGATGCGCTGCAGCGGCTCGCGCGCGCCGGCCTGATGCCGCAGGAAACCGCCGACACGCTGGCCGCGGCCTACGAGTTCCTGCGCCGGGTCGAGCACCGCATCCAGTACCTCGACGACCAGCAGACCCATGCGCTGCCCGTGGCCGACGAGGACCTGCGCTGGATCGCGCAGACGCTCGGCTATGCCGACTGCTGCCCCTTCCTGGCCCAGCTCGACACCCACCGCGAGTTCGTCGCGCAGGAGTTCGACAAGCTGCTGGGCGGCGACAAGCCCTGCAACGGCAAGTGCAGCGGCGCGCGCAAGGCGGCCGCGCCGGCCGAGCTGTCGGACCTGCTCGACGAGCTGCCGCCGGCCTTCGCCGAGCGCATCAAGGACTGGTGCGAGACGCCGCGCATGATGGCGCTGCGCGATGAGACGCGCGCGCGGCTGCGCCAGCTGGTGCAGCGCACCGGCCAGTGGCTGCGCGAGCCCGATGGCGACGGCGGTGGCGACGGCCAGGGCCAGACCACGCACCCTGTCGAGGCCGCGCTGCGCTGGGCCGACTGGATCGAGCCGCTGCTGCGCCGCGAGAGCTACCTCGCGCTGCTGGTCGAACGGCCCGCGGTGCAGGAACGCCTGCTGCGCCTGCTGGGCTCGGCACGCTGGCCGGCGCGCTACCTGATGCAGCATCCGGGCGTGATCGACGAGCTGGCCAGCGACGAGATGCTGTCGGGCCGCTTCGTGGCCGCCGAGTTCGAGCGCGAGCTCGAGGCACGCCATGCCTCGCTGAGCCGCACCGGCGAGGCCGACGAGGAACGCCTGCTGAACCTGCTGCGCCACGCGCACCATGCCGAGGTGTTCCGCACCCTGGCGCGCGACGTGGACGGCCGCATCACCGTCGAGCAGGTGGCCGACGACCTGAGCGCGCTGGCCGACACCACCTTGCGCGTGACCGCCCGCTGGTGCTGGCCGCATGTGCGCAACCGGCACCGCGAGGTGGCGCAGTTCGCGATCATCGGCTACGGCAAGCTGGGCGGCAAAGAACTGGGCTACGGCAGCGACCTCGACATCGTGTTCGTCTACGACGACGACGACGAGCGCGCCGGCGAGGTCTACGCGGCCTACGTGCGCAAGCTCATCAACTGGCTCACGGTGAAGACGCGCGAGGGCGACCTGTTCGAGATCGACACCGCGCTGCGGCCCAACGGCAACTCGGGCCTGCTGACCACCAGCTTCGAGGCCTACGAGAAGTACCAGCTCGGCCGCGGCAGCAACACCGCCTGGACCTGGGAACACCAGGCCATGACGCGCGCGCGCTTCGTGCTCGGCAGCGAGGACCACGGCGCCGAGTTGGGCGCGCGCTTCGACCAGGTGCGCGAGGCCGTGCTGGTGGCGCCGCGCAACCGCGAGGCGCTGAAGGCCGAGATCATCGCGATGCGCGACAAGCTGCGCGGCGCGCGGCCCGTGAAGGCCGGCCGCTTCGACGTCAAGCACAGCCCCGGCGGCATGGTCGATGCCGAGTTCGCGGTGCAGTTCCTGGTGCTGTCGGCCTCGGGCGCGCATCCGGAGCTGATCCCCAACCTCGGCAACATCGCGCTGCTGATCCGCGCCGAAGACGCCGGCCTGCTGCCCGCGGGCGTGGGCCGCAACGCGGCCGCGGCCTACCGCGAGCTGCGGCGCGTGCAGCACCGCGCACGCCTCAACGAGGAACCCACGCAGGTGACGCCGCCCGCGCTGGCCACGCAGCGCGAGGCGATGCTGGCGCTGTGGAGGGCCGTGTTTGGTTGAGGCGCGCGGCGCCCGCCGACCCAGCGCGGCCTGCGCCGCCTGTGCGGTGGCTGTCGCCCTCGTGCTCGCGGGATGCGCGAGCGGGCCGCGCGGCGGCGGTGGCCGCGACGGTCCGGGCAGCAGCCCGCCATCGAACCTCGAGCGCGTGCCCGACGCCGAGCCCCGCATCGAGCCGATCCGCGGCAGCGGCGGCACCAGCAAGCCCTACAGCGTGCTCGGCCGCGGCTACACGCCGATCACCGACGACCGGCCGTTCCGCGAGTCGGGCCTGGCCTCCTGGTATGGGCGCAAGTTCCACGCGGGCTCGACGGCCAGCGGCGAGCCCTACGACATGTACGCGATGACGGCGGCCCACAAGACGCTGCCGCTGCCGAGCTATGTGCGCGTGCGCAACCCGGCCAACGGCCGCGAGGCGATCGTGCGCGTGAACGACCGCGGGCCCTTCGTCGACGGCCGCGTCATCGACCTGAGCTACACGGCCGCGCTCAAGCTCGACCTGCTGCGCGGTGTGGCGCCGGTGGAGATCGAGCGCATCACGAACGAGGACATCCGCACCGGCGCCTGGCGGCGCGGGTCGGACACGATGCTGGCGGCGGCGCCCGCTCCTGCGCCCTCGCCCGCTGCACCGGTCTACGTGCCGCCACCGCCGAGGCCGGCGCGCGCAACCACCGCGTCAGTGGCCGCGCCGGTGGCCGTGCCCTCGGCCTGGGTCTCGACGGTAGGAACGAACGCGCCCGAGGCGTCGACGATGCCGGTGGCGCCGTCCACCCTGGCCGGGCCCGCGCCTGGTGCCGACGACGAGGTCGAGCCGCCGGGACCGCGCCCGCCGATGGTGGTGAACGCCCTGCCACCGCTGGCACCGGCCGCGGCCGCGCCGCCGAGCGGGCCCTCGCCCGCCGCGGTGGCTGCTGCCGCCGCGGCCTCGCTGGCCGGGCCCGACACGCCGTCGGCCGGCTTCTGGGTCCAGCTCGGCGCCTTCCGCGAACGCGGCGGCGCCGAGACCCTGCGCGCCCAGGCCGCGCGCGGCCTGCCCTCCCTGGCACCGCAGCTGCGCGTGTTCAGCGAAGCCGGCACGCACCGGCTGCAGGCCGGTCCCTTCACCTCGCGCGGCGAAGCGGGCGAGGCGGTGTCGCAGGTGCGCGAGAGCCTGCGCATCTCGCCGGTGGTGGTCGAGCGGCGCTAAGAAGCGCCCGCCGCTGCACTTACTCGAGCGGCTTGACCGGCGCGGGCACGTGCATCGCGACGTTCATGCGGTTCCACGAATTGATCTGCGCCACCGCGACCGTGAGCTCGGCGATCTCGAGATCGCTGAAGGCGGCCTTCAGCGCCTCGTATTCGGCATCGCGCGCATCGTGGCGGTCGGCCATGCGCGTGAGCGATTCGGCCCAGGCCAGCGCGGAGCGTTCGCGCGCGTCGTAGAAGCTCATCTCGCGCCAGGTCGGGAGGCTGTTGATGCGCTGCCAGCCTTCGCCTTCCTTGCGCAGGTCGCGCACGTGCATGTCGAGGCAGTAGGCACAGCCGTTGATCTGCGAGACGCGGGCGAACACGAGATCGACCAGCTTCTTCTCGAGCGTGGTGTTGGCGATGGCGGTGTTGACCGATAGCAGGGCCTCGAAGGCCTTGGGCACGGTCTTGAACCAGTTGAGGCGGGGGGTGGTGTTCATGGCGGTGTTCTCCAGTGGTTGACGATGAAATCGGGATACACACTGAAGACGCGCCGGCCCGCCGGCCTGTGACACGAAGTCCGAAAAAAATCAGCGCGCGAAGGCCGCGGCGATGCGCGCGAGCTTGTCGGGATTGCGCTGCGCGCGCACGCGTGCGATGCGGTCGCCGTCGAACTCGAAGGTCTGGGCCGACTCGAGCACGCCGCCGATGAAGCGCAGCAGGCCCGGCTCGCCGTTGAGGTCGACCAGCTCGGTGCGCACGCTGCGTTCCGGCTCGCCGCCCGCGTGGCGCCGCTGCACGGCGAAGTAGAGCTGCGCGATGCGGCGCGCGCCGACCAGCCCGTGCGTGAAGGTCTGGACCTTGCCGCCGCCGTCGCCGACCAGCTCGGCCTCCTCGGTGAAGAAGGCCTCGAGCTCGCGCACGCTGCCCTTGGCCGAGGCCTCGGCGAAGCTGCGCAGCAGCCGCATCTGGGTCTCGCGCGAGACGCGGTAGCGCGGCCGCCCTTCCTGCACCTGGGTCTTGGCGCGGTGCACGAGCTGGCGGCAGGCGGCCTCGCTCTTGCCGAGCATGCGCGCGATCTCGTCGTAATCGGTGTCGAACACCTCGCGCAGCAGGAAGGCCGCGCGCGCCTCGGGCGCCAGCCGCTCGAGCACGGCCAGGAAGGCCACCGAGACGTCGTCGGCGCGCTCGAGCATCTGCTCGGGCGTGACCGGCGACTCGGTGAGCATGGGCTCGGGCATCCAGTGGCCGCTGTAGTGCTCGCGCTGCACCTTGGCCGCGCGCAGCCGATCGATGGAGAGCCGGGTCACGACCGTGACCAGCCAGGCCTCGGTGCTGTCGAGCGCCTCGGTGGCGGTTTCGTGCCAGCGCAGCCAGGCGTCCTGCACGACCTCCTCGGCCTCGGCCACGGAACCGAGCATGCGGTAGGCGATGCCCTGCAAGCGCGGGCGGTGGCGGTCGAAGGCGAGGGTGGCGGCGTCCATGGAAGCAAGACGGCTGGCGTTGCCGGTTTGTGACAGGGCGCCCCAAAAAAAATCGCCCCGGCGTGAGGGGCGATTTTCTGCGGTCCTGGCTTTACGCGCCCTGGTATTCGGGCTTGGGGCCGAGGCTGGCCGCCAGTTCCTTGCGGTAGCGGTTCAGTTCCTGGACCGTCTTGAAGCTGCGGTTCATCAGCAGGCTCAGGTTGTGCAGGATGCGCTCGCCGACCTTGGTTTCCCAGACGGCGTCGAACTTGATCTGCTTGTCGAGCCAGTGCTCGAGCCAGTCCGGATCGGGCATGCGGCTCTGGATCGTGTCGTTCGGGAACAGCGCCTTGTTCACGTGCAGGTTGGTCGGGTGCAGCGCCTGGGCGGTGCGCCGGGCGCTCGCCATCAGCACGCCGACCTTGGTGAAGGCCGAACGGGCCTCGTCGCCGAACTTCTCGAGCGCGCGCTTCATGTAGCGCAGGTAGGCGCCGCCGTGGCGGGCTTCGTCCTGGCTCAGCGTGGTGTAGATGTGCTTGATGACCGGCTCGGTATGCCACTGGGCGGCACGGCGGTACCAGTGGTTGAGGCGGATCTCGCCGCAGAAATGCAGCATCAGGGTTTCGAGCGGGGGCGCCGGGTCGAAGTCGAAGCGCACCTCGTGCAGCTCGGCCTCGGTGGGGGCGTGCTGGGGGCTGAAGCGCTTGAGGTACTCCATGAGCACCAGCGAGTGCTTCTGCTCCTCGAAGAACCAGATCGACATGAAAGCGGAAAAATCGCTATCGTGGCGGTTGTCGCGCAGGAACATCTCGGTGGCCGGCAGCGCCGCCCACTCCGTGATGGCGTTCATCTTGATGGTTTGCGCCTGCTCTTCGGACAGCAGCGAAGCGTCGAACGACTGCCACGGGATGTCCTTGTCCATGTCCCAGCGGACGGATTCGAGCTGTCTGAAGAGTTCCGGATAGAGCATCTATATCTTTCTAAGGCCGCCGATTTTAAACGGCACGTTTGGCGCATCCATGACAGGCGCGCGATGATGCGAATACGTGCGCCGTCGCGGCACGGATGCGCCCCCCCCTTTTTGTGAACCAGGAGCCCGCCATGCGAACCCCCACCCCATTGTCGGTCCCGATGCTCCGTATGTCGGCAATGGCCCTGATGGCCGGCCTGTTGACCGCCACGGCACCGGCCTTCGCCCAGCAACCCGCGGCACCCGCGCCGGCTGCCGCGCCCCAGGCGGCGGCAGGCTGTCCCGCCATACTGCAACACACCTTCCCGCGGCTGCAGGACGAGAAACCACAGTCGCTGTGCCAGTACTCGGGCAAGGTGGTGCTGGTGGTCAACACCGCCAGCTTCTGCGGCTTCACGCCGCAGTACAAGGGACTGGAGGCGCTCGACAACAAGTACCGCGCGCGCGGGCTGGTGGTGCTGGGCTTCCCTTCGAACGATTTCGCCCAGGAGTCGGCCTCGAACAAGGAGATCGCCGACTTCTGCGAAAGCACCTTCGGCGTGAAGTTCCCGATGTTCGGCAAGTCCTCCGTGCGCGGCTCGGACGCCAACCCGCTGTTCAAGCAGCTGGCCCAGGCCTCGGGCACGACGCCCAAATGGAACTTCTACAAGTACCTGATCGGCCGCGACGGCAAGGTGGTGCAGGCCTGGTCGAGCATGACGGCGCCCGACGAAAACGCCTTCATCTCGATCATCGAGAAGCAGTTGGCGGCCAATCCGGGCTGAAGCCGGTGAGTTGGGACCCACGATCGAAATCTAAACTGATCAGTTCACACGGCGACGTATCGGTAATATTATTTACCGATGCGTCAATCAGATTGTGAACGGATCGTCACAAACGCTTACCACTGCGGTGGGAACCGTGCGGCAAAGTCCTCGCTCATAACTCGCGTGGGCAGTGAATGCCCCACGGTTTTCATGTTGCGAGGTCTTCCGGGCGCTTGCCGTCCGGTCGAAATCCCGAGGCGATTCTTCTCCTCCTCCCTCCCTCCCTCCTTCGCGTCGGGGCGCCTCGCAGCATTTTTGTCTTCCAGCCAACCCGGGGCGGTGCCATGAGGCCGCCGACCCGGGTCGCCATCGTCGGCGCCGGCATCTCGGGACTGGCCGCGGCCCACGCGCTGCGCGACTCGGCCCACATCACCCTCTTCGAAGCCAGTGACTACTTCGGTGGCCACGCCCACACGGCCACGGTCACGCTGCCGACGTCGCCTGGCTCGGGCGAACGCGTCGTGCACGGCGTCGACACCGGCTTCCTGGTCTACAACGACCGCACCTACCCCGAGCTGATCCGCCTGTTCGCCGACCTGGGCGTGGCGACCGCCGACTCGGACATGTCGTTCTCGGTCCAGGCCACGCGGCCCGGCGGCGGCCGGCTCGAATGGAGCGGCAGCAGCCTCGCGACCGTGTTCGCGCAGCGCCGCAACCTCGTCGACCCGCGCTTCCTCGGCATGCTGGCCGACCTGACGCGCTTCAACCGGCTGACCACGCGCATCGCGCTCGCCGGCACCGAGGGCGAACTGGCACAGCCGCTGGGCGACTTCCTCGATGCCCACCGCTTCGGCCCGGCGTTCCGCGACTGGTATTTCCTGCCGATGATGGCCTGCATCTGGAGCTGCCCGACCGCGCAGATGCTGGCCTTCCCGGTCGCGACCATGATCCGCTTCTGCCACAACCACGGGCTGATCCAGATCGCCAACCGGCCGCAGTGGCGCACCGTGCGCGGCGGCTCGCAGCGCTACGTCGAGAAGATCGTCGCGGGCCTGTCCGATGCGCGCCTGAACACGCCGGTGCGGCGCATCGAGCGCGACGCCGATGGCGTGCGCATCGCCACCGACGCCGGCACCGAGGCCTTCGACCACCTGGTGCTCGCCACCCATTCCGACCAGGCCCTGGCGCTGCTGGCCGAGCCCAGCCCTGCCGAGGCCGCGGTGCTCGGCGCCATCCGCTACCAGCCGAACCACGCGGTGCTGCACACCGACGCCTCGGTGCTGCCCGAACGGCCCTCCGCCTGGGCGGCGTGGAACTACCAGCGCGCGGACGGCGCGCGGGAGTCGGGCGGGGTCTGCCTGCACTACCTGCTCAACAAGCTGCAACCGCTGCCCTGGTCGCAACCGGTGATCGTTTCACTGAATCCGGTTCGCGAGATCGCGCGTAGTGAGGTCATGGCCGAATACGACTACGCCCACCCGGTGCTCGATCTCGCAGCGATCGAGGCCCAGTCGCGGGTGCCCGCGCTGCAGGGACGGCAACGCACCTGGTTCGCGGGTGCCTGGATGGGCTACGGCTTCCACGAGGACGGCCTGAAGGCCGGCCTGGCCGCGGCCCGCGGCCTGCAGGCGCAGCTGGCGACCGGGAAAGCCGCCCCATGACCACGGCGGGGCCGTTGCCGCTGATCGGCTTCGGCGAGGTCCGGCATGCGCGGCTGCGCCCGGCCCGCAATGCCTTCGCCTATCCCACCTTCTTCCTGCTGCTGCCGATGCGCGCCCTGCGCCGCGACGGGAGCCCGGCGCTCGCGTTCAACCGCCGCGGCGCACTGTCCTTCCACGATGTCGACCATGGCGACGGCCGCGCGCCCGACGCGGGCGGCGCGCTGGCCTGGCTCGACGAACTGCTGGCGTCGCACGGCATCGACGACGCCGACGGCGAGGCCTGGCTGCACTGCTACCCGCGGGTGTTCGGCTACACCTTCAAGCCGGTCAGCTTCTGGTACTGCCACGACCGCGCGGGCGCGCTGCGCGCGATCGTGGTCGAGGTCAACAACACCTTCGGCGAGCGCCACTGCTACCTGCTCGACCGGCCGGCCTACGGCCCCGAGCTGCGCGCGACCAAGGCCTTCCACGTCTCGCCGTTCTGCCGCATCGACGGCAGCTACCGCTTCCGCTTCTTCACCGACGACGAACGCACGCGCACGCTGGTGCGCATCGACCACGACGACGCCGACGGCCCGCTGCTGCAGACCAGCGTCGGCGGCGAACTCCAGGCGCTCGACGCGGCCAGCCTGCGGCGCGCGCTCTGGCGCTACCCCGCCATGACGCTGGGCCTGATCGCGCGCATCCACTGGCAGGCCGCGCGGCTGTGGCTCAAGCGCGTGCCCTTCGTCCACAAGCCGGCCCCGCCGCTTCATTCCGTGTCGCGCGGCGAGCCGCGCCAGCCGCAGGCGAATCCATGACCCCGACGACGACCACTGCCGACTCGCCCGCCTCGGGCTTCCACCTGCCGCAGGACGCGCCGCGCGCGGCCCGCAGCGTGCTGCGCCTGCTGCAGCGCCTGGCGCACGGCTCGCTGACCGTGCGACTGCCCGACGACTCGGTGCGCCACTTCGGCGCCGCGCCGGGCGAAGGCCCGACCGCCTCGCTCACGCTGCGCAACTGGACGGTCTGCAGCGCCGCGCTGAAGTCGGGCGACATCGGTTTCGCCGAGAGCTACATCGCGGGCGACTGGACCACGCCGAACCTGGTCGAGCTGCTGCGCGTGTTCGTGGCGAACCGGCGCGCGATCGAGAACGTGTTCTACGGCAGCTGGACCGGCCGCCTGCTCTACCGCCTGCGCCACCTGCTGCTGAACCGCAACAGCAGGACCGGCAGCGCGCGCAACATCCAGGCGCACTACGACCTGGGCAATGCCTTCTACGAACTCTGGCTCGACGAGACGATGAACTACTCGTCGGCCTGGTTCGAGGGCGACCTGACGCGGCCGATGCCCGAGGCGCAGCACGCCAAGGTGCGGCGCGCGCTCCAGATGGCGGGCGTGCGTCCCGGCGACCGGGTGCTCGAGATCGGCTGCGGCTGGGGCGCGCTGGCCGAGAAGGCCGCGACCGAATTCGGCGCCGCCGTGACCGGCGTGACGCTCTCGCACGAGCAGCTCGCCCACGCACGCCAGCGCACCGAGGGCCTGCCGGTCGACCTGCGGCTGCAGGACTACCGCGACATCGGCCGGACCACCGGCGACGCGCCCTTCGATGCGATCTGCTCGATCGAGATGGTGGAGGCCGTGGGCCGCGAATACTGGCCGACCTACTTCGCGAGCGTGAGCCGGCTGCTCAAGCCGGGCGGGCGCGCCTGCATCCAGAGCATCGTGATCGACGACGCTCTGTTCGAGCGCTACGTGGACGCCACCGACTTCATCCAGCAGTACATCTTCCCGGGCGGCTGCCTGCCCTGCCCGCGCGAGTTCCGGCGCGCCGCCGAGGCCGCGGGGCTGGAAGTGGTCGACGAATTCGCCTTCGGCGCCGACTACGCCGAGACGCTGCGGCGCTGGCGCGAGCGCTTCCTGGCGCAGCGCGCCCAGGTGCTGCAGCTGGGCTTCGACGAGCGCTTCATGCGGATCTGGGAGTTCTACCTGGCCTACTGCGAGGCGGCCTTCGCCGAGCGCAGCATCGACGTGGTGCAGTACACGCTGCGCAAGCCCTGAGGTCGGGCAAACGACAAAAAAGCGCCGGAAGGCGCTTTTTTCATGGGCGAACGCGGTTCAGCCGCTCGGCGGCTCAGGGCTGGGTGTCGATGAAGCTCGGCCGCTGCATCAGCTTGTCGTAGAGCTTCGCGAGGTTCGCGTAGTCGGCGCGCCACTCGATCTCGGGGAAGCGCAGGTTCAGCCAGCCCAGCGTGCAACCGACCGCGATGTCCGACAGGCTCAGGTGGATGCCGCTGCAGAAGGGCTTGTCGCCCAGGCCCTTGGCCATGGCGGCCACGCCGGCCTCGACCTTGGCGCGCTGGCGGTCGATCCAGGCCTCGCTGCGCTCGCCGTCGGCGCGGCCGGTCCAGGTGCGCTCCAGGCGCCACAGCACGCCGGCGTCCATCACGCCGTCGGCCAGCGCCTCCCAGGTCTTGACCTCGGCGCGCTCGCGGCTCTGCTGGGGAATCAGCTTGCCGACCGGCGACAGGGTGTCGATGTATTCGACGATCACGCGCGAGTCGAACATCGCCTCGCCGCCCTCCATGATCAGGCACGGCACCTTGCCCAGGGGGTTCGAATTGGCGATGGTCGTGTCGGGCGACCAGACGTCCTCGATCACGAACTGGTAGTCGAGCCGCTTCTCGGCCAGCACCACGCGCACCTTGCGCACATAGGGGCTGGCGGCGGATCCGATCAGTTTCATGAAGGCGCTCTCCCTCGATTTTGATAACGTTTGTTCATAATCATTTTAGGGGAACGCCAAAGCCGGGCTTTCGGTGTACCGGGTTCCTCCCCGGGCGGCCCGCCTAAAATTCGGGCATGAGCTTCTCCACCGTCTCCGCCCTTTCCCCCCTGGACGGCCGTTACGCGGCCAAACTCGCGGCCCTGCGTCCCCTGATGAGCGAGCAGGGCTACATGCACCGGCGCGTGCAGGTCGAAGTGGCGTGGTTCATCGCGCTGTCGGACTGCGGCTTCGCCGAATTCAAGCCGCTGACCGGCGGCGCCCGCAAGTACCTGATGGGCCTGGTCTCGCACTTCTCCGAGGCCGACGCGCTGGCCATCAAGGAGATCGAGAAGACCACCAACCACGACGTGAAGGCGGTCGAATACTGGATCAAGTCCAAGTTCGAGGCCCGCCCCGAGCTGCTGGCCGCGGCCGAGTTCGTGCACTTCGCCTGCACCAGCGAGGACATCAACAACACCAGCCACGCGCTGCAGATCCAGGCTTCGCGCGACACCGTGCTGCTGCCCGCGATCGACGGCCTGATCGCCAAGCTGCGCGAGATGGCGCACCAGTTCGCCGACGTGTCGATGCTCTCGCGCACCCACGGCCAGACCGCCAGCCCGACCACGATCGGCAAGGAGATCGCCAACGTGGCGGTGCGGCTGTCGAAGGCGCGCGCGCAGATCGCCTCGGTGCAGCTGCTGGGCAAGATGAACGGCGCGGTCGGCAACTACAACGCCCACCTGGCGGCCTGGCCCGACTTCGACTGGGAAGCCTTCAGCCGCAAGGTCGTCGAGACCCCGGCGCCGCTGGGCCTGGGCCTGAGCTTCCAGCCCTACAGCATCCAGATCGAGCCCCACGACTACATGGCCGAGCTGTTCGATGCCGTGGCGCGCGCCAACACCATCCTGGTCGACTTCTCGCGCGACGTCTGGGGCTACGTGAGCCTGGGCTACTTCAAGCAGCGGCTCAAGAAGGGCGAGATCGGCTCCTCGACCATGCCGCACAAGGTCAACCCGATCGACTTCGAGAACGCCGAGGGCAACCTGGGCCTGGCCAACGCGCTGCTGCGCCACCTGAGCGAGAAGCTGCCGATCAGCCGCTGGCAGCGCGACCTGACCGACAGCACGGTGCTGCGCAACATCGGCGTGGCCTTCGGCTACGCGACCCTGGCCTATGCCAGCCTGGCGACCGGCCTGGGCAAGCTCGAGCTCAACCGCGACGCGCTCGCGGCCGACCTCGACGCCTCGTGGGAAGTGCTGGCCGAGCCGATCCAGACCGTGATGCGCCGCTTCGGCGTGCAGGGCGCCTACGAGCAGCTCAAGGAAGTGACGCGCGGCCAGACCGTGACCGCCGAGGCGCTGCATGGCCTGATCCGCTCGCTCGCGATTCCGGAAGAGGAAAAAGCCCGCCTGCTGGCCATGACACCGGCCAGCTACGTGGGCAAGGCGGCCGAACTCGCCGGTAGAATCTGACGCCCTGTGCATCGATGCACCAACCGCTTTTTCCAAGCGGTTGGTTTGCTCGCTGAGGCGGCCTGAGGCCCCTCGAGGACGGGCGATCCGTCTCGATCGCCCTTTCCGGTTTCCTTCCAATTTCCCAGCCAACGCACGCCGCCCGCCGGCCGTGCGCCAGCCAGCAACACTTCCGTGCGGACGCCTCGGCGTCCCCGCCGTCCATGCTGCGCGCTTCCCTGCGACGTCTCTGGCTCAAGATCCACCGCTGGGTCGGCCTCACGCTCGGCCCGATCCTCGCCGTCACCGCCCTGCTCGGCGCGGTACTGGTCGTGGGCCAGCCCCTCGACCGCCAGGCCCACCCTGAACTCTTCGTCGCGCGCACGGCCGGCGACGCCACCGCGGCGCGGTTGCCGCTGGAACCGCTGCGCCAGCGCCTGCTGGCAGAGTTCGGCCCCGACACCAACCTCACCCTGCGACCGCCGCGCCAACCCGGCGACACCTACTGGGTGCTGGTGCGCGGCCCCTGGGACGGCACCGTCTACCTCGACCCCTTCACCGGCGCCGAACAGGGCCGGCGCGGCACCCAGGAAGGTGCCTACAGCCTGATCTACAAGATCCACAACAGCCTGCTGCTCGACAAGACCGGCAAGAGCATCCTGGCCTTCGTGGCGCTGGCCTACCTGGTGCTGCTGGTGACGGGCCTGGTGCTGTGGTGGCCGACGCGCTGGCCGCCGTCGCTGCGCATCGTGCTCGACCGCGGCCTGCTGCGCGGGCTGTTCGACCTGCACCGCACGGGCGGCGCGGTGCTCGGCCTGCTGATCGCGGTGTCGGTCGCCACCGGCGCCTACATGGCCTGGCGACCGCTGGGCGACTTCATCTCCACCGCCATGGGGCAGCAGCCGGTCAAGGCGCCGACGATCGCCAAGGGCGCGGCCCAGGGCCCGCGCCTGCCGCTGGACGAGATCGTGACGCGCGCGCAGCAGGTGCATCCGGGCCAGCCGATCGGCTACGTGGTGGTGCCCGGCAAGGCCGACCGGCCCGTGCGCGTTCGCTTCAAGCTGCCCGACGACCCGCATCCCAACGGCATCAGCTCGGCCTGGCTCAACCCGGTCACCGGCGAGGTGCTGGCCGCGCGCAAGTGGCAGGAGCTCGATGCCGGCAACGGCTGGGTCGCGGTGATCTTCCCGCTGCACACCGGCGAGCTCGGCGGCGTGGTCCACGAGATCGTGACCGCGCTGCTGGGCCTGGCGCTCGGCGGCCTGGGTTTCAGCGGCATCTGGCTCTGGTGGCGGCGCCGCCGCACGGCCGCCGAGGCGGCCCGGCGCAGCGCCGCGCTCGCGCGCCCTTCGTCCTGAACCCACGCCCAGCGATTCGACGACGGCGCGACGACGCCGGCCTGCCCGAACGACGCGCCCCACGCCCGCCCGTTCCTTCTTCCATTTCGAAAACCGAGGAGTTCCCGTGTCTGCATTCAAACGCACCGCCATCGCGATGGCCCTGCTTCCCCTGAGCCTGCCCGGCTTCGCCGCCGAGGGCGATGCGCCCGCGGGCGCCGACGGCAAGGCGCTCGAGGCCATCACCGTCACCGGCGACTGGCTCGGCAGCCCGACCGAGAAGAAGGTGGTCGAGCATCCGGGCGCGCGGACCATCGTCGAGCAGCGCCAGATTCGCGAGAGCGGCTCGTCGAGCGTGCGCGACGTGCTGCGCCAGATCCCGGGCGTGCAGGTGCAGGAGAGCAACGGCACCGGCGGCAGCGACATCTCGCTGAACGTCGGCGTGCGCGGCCTGACCTCGCGCCTGTCGCCGCGCTCCACCATCCTAATGGACGGCGTGCCGCTGGCCTACGCGCCCTACGGCCAGCCGCAGCTGTCGCTGGCGCCGCTGTCGCTGGGCAACATCGAGACGGTGGACGTGGTGCGCGGCGCCGGCTCGGTGCGCTTCGGACCGCAGAACGTGGGCGGCATCATCAACTTCGTGACGCGCTCGATCCCCGAGACCTTCGCCGCCGAGGCCAGCATCGGCGTGGAGAGCGCGGGCCATGGCGGCGGCACCAAGTCCACGCCCAGCGTGTTCGTCGGCGGCACCAACGACAAGGGCCTGGGCCTGGCGCTGCTGTACTCGGGCACGCACGGCGAGGGCTTTCGCCAGAGCAACGACAAGACGAACATCGACGACCTGATGCTCAAGGGCAGCTACCGCTTCTCGAAGACCGACGACATCGCGGTGTCGCTGCACCACTTCGAGGGCCAGGGCCGCATGCCCGGCGGCCTGACGACCGCGCAGTACGCGCTGAACCCGTTCCAGTCGGACCGCCCCTTCGACGAGTTCACCGGACGCCGCACCGACGGCTCGCTGCGCTATACGCACAACGACGGCATCAACAAGTTCGAGCTGCTGACCTACTACACCGACTCGTTCCGCGGCAGCCACCTCGAGCAGGAAGGCACGGGCACCAGCGCCAACCAGCGCCGCCTGACGGCCGCGCCCCGCGAGTACCACACCTTCGCGATCGAGCCGCGCTACTCGCGCCTGATCGACTCGGGCAGCGTCGTGCAGGAAGTCAGCGTGGGCTACCGCTACCTCAAGGAAGCGAGCTCCGAAGTGGCCACGCGCAGCAGCTACTACCGCCCGCGCCCGGGCTTCGACGCCACCACGCTGGCGCAGCCGGCCTACCAGACCAGCGCCGGCGGCACCACCGCCAACGCCTTCTACATCGACGACCGCATCGACTTCGGCAACTGGACCGTGACGCCCGGCGTGCGCTACGAGGCGATCCGCTCGCACAACGACGTGGTGGGCCTGACCAACGGCCGCATCAGCAGCGTGATCGCGCCGAAGATCGACTCCAACGAATGGCTGCCGACCGTGTCGGTGATGTACCGCATGAACGAGCGCTGGTCGCTGTTCGCGAACGCCGGCGTGTCCTTCGGCCCGCAGCAGTACGCGCAGCTCGCGCAGTCCACCGACGGCCTGCATCCCGAGAAGGCGAAGACCTATGAAATCGGCACGCACTACAAGGGCGAGGCCTGGAGCTCGGAGCTCACGCTGTTCAACATCGACTTCGACAAGGAGCTGCAGCTCGCGCGCTCGATCACGGGCGACGTCGGCCAGTGGACCGACCTGGGCGCCACGCGCCACCGCGGCCTGGAATCGGCGCTGCGCTACGAACTCGGCGATCTGAGCCCGGCCCTCAAGGGGTTGTCGGTGTCGGCGACCTACACCTACACGCAGGCGATCCAGAAGGCCGGCGCCTTCGCGGGCCGCGACCTGCCGTTCTACTCGCGCCAGGTGGCGACGCTGGGCGCGCGCTACGAGCGCGGCCCGTGGACCTTCAACGCCGACGTCTACGCGCAGTCGAAGCAGCGCTCGCCGGGCTCGCCCGACACCAATGCGCGCTACGTCACGCTCGAGGACAGCACCGGCCGCCTCGGCAACATCCCCGGCTACGCGGTGATGAACGTGCGCGCGGGCTACGACTTCGGCCCGACGATGCGCAACCTCAAGCTGGCCGTGGGCGTGAAGAACCTGTTCGACCGCCGCTACTTCAACCGCTCGGTGGACAACAACGGCGGCAAGTATGTGGGCCAGCCGCGCACCGTGTACCTGCAGGCCTCGGTCGCCTACTGATCGGGCTGCGGGCAGCTCCCGGGCCGGCGCCGGCCCGGGAGCGCGCGCATACACTCGCGCACCCATGGCGCTCAAATCCACCATCTTCAAGGCCAACCTCGCGGTGGCCGACATCGACCACGGCTACTACGCCGACCATGCGCTCACGCTGGCGCGCCATCCGAGCGAGACCGACGAGCGGATGATGATCCGGCTGGTCGCGCTGGCGCTCAACGCGCACCAGCTGCAGGACATCTGCCGGGGCGACGGCACGCTGGCCTTCGGCGCGGGCCTGTCGAACGTGGACGAGCCCGATGTCTGGCTGCGCGACTTCACGGGCCAGACCCGGCTGTGGATCGAGGTCGGCCAGCCCGAGGACAAGCCCGTCATCAAGGCCTGCGGCAAGGCCGACCAGGTGATCGTCTACTGCTTCAACCATGCGGCCGAGATCTGGTGGCGCGGCATCGAGAACAAGCTCTCGCGGCCGCAGAACCTCAGCGTCTACCGCGTGCCCACCGCCGCCTCGCAGTCGCTCGCGGCGCTGGCGCAGCGCTCGATGCAGCTGCAGGCGACGATCCAGGAGAACACGCTGACGCTCGGCGACGGCGCGAACAGCGTCGACATCGAGCTGCTGCGCTGGAAGTAGCCTGGAATCTCAGAGCGGCATCATCTCGCCGCACTGCCAGCACTGCTCGAAACCGCCTTCGATCCGCTCGCCGCAGACGCACTGCCAGCTGCGCTGCGGCCGGTGCTGCAGCGCATGCAGCAGCCGCTGCGCGAGCTCGAACTGGCTTTCGTCGTCGATCCAGATCTCGGGCAGGCACTGGTCGGGCGGCAGCTGGCCGGCCGCCGCACCCAGGTATTCGCGCTGCACCGTCGCGGCCACGCCATCCTCGCGCAGCGCATGCACCCACAGCGTCGCGATGGCGAGGTTGGGGGCTTGCGCGAGGCGACGCATCGGGCCGGCCGTTCAGCTCGCGTCTTCGGGCCCGGTGGGCACGGCTGGATCGTCCGGCTCGTCGGGCCACTTCGGCGGCTCGGCCTCGCGCGCGCGCTCGGCATAGCGGTTGAAGCGCCAGGCCGAATCCTCCATGGTGATGCGGCGCCAGGTGACGCGCTTCTCGGCCGGCGTCATCGCGGGCCAGTGCTGCACCTCGTCGAAGCTGCGCCCGCAGCCCTTGCACTCGTCGTCGCCCTGGCTGGTGGAGCAGATCGCGATGCAGGGGGTGTCGGGCGTGCTCTGGTACCAGTCCAGCCACGCGGCCCAGGCCTTGGCCGGGAAGCCGACCTCGTCGACCTCGTCCTCGTGGTGGTAGACCATGAGCGCATAGACCTCGGCCAGCGCGCGCAGCTCGGGCGCGAGCGTGACGCCATCGGGCGAGGGGCTCTTCTCGCGCCAATGATTGATGGCGGCCTCGATGTCGGTGATGTGGATGGCGGCCATGAACGCAGAAAGATCGGCAGGGCGGGCGATCATAGTCCGCCAATGTCCCGAGACCGCCGAAGGTTATCCTTGCTACCAAAATTGTAGCAATAGACCTTGCTGCGATGCAGGTTTTGAACGCCTTCCTTTTGAAGGCTTGAAACTTTCGGTTGCCAGCGCGCGAGCGCCGATGCTCTAATCGCGCCCACGAAGGGGAGTAGCTCCCGGCCGTCGCAACAGCGACGGACATCGCCAGGTCGTCAATACGAAGCACAACACTTCCGGCCTGTCGGGCATCGCGCATGTCGCCCAGCGGCCATGCGCATGCCGAGCCAGACCTTCGATTTGAACCTGTGCAGGTTTGGTCGAAGCGTCGTTGGATCCCCCGGTGTCACCCGGTTTCATTTCCTCGCTTCGATCAGCCCGCCCGGGATGAATCGAAACGCATCGCACGTGCCATGCCCGCGGCCACCACGCCATGGTGGGGCGGGACGGTCACGAAGACACAGAGGAAACTATGGAACAGTTCATGACCCCGGAATTCTGGGTCGCAGTCGGTCAGATCATCATGATCGACATCCTTCTTGGCGGCGACAACGCCGTCGTGATCGCGCTGGCCTGCCGCAAGCTGCCGCCGGCCCAGCGCACGCAGGGCATCCTGTGGGGCACCGCCGGCGCCATCCTGCTGCGCGTGATCCTGATCTTCTTCGCGCTGACCCTGCTGGCGATTCCGTTCCTGAAGCTCGTGGGCGCGATCCTGCTGCTGTGGATCGGCGTCAAGCTGCTGGCGCCCGAGCATGACGACGCGCACGGCAACATCGCCGGCAGCGACAGGCTCTGGGGTGCCGTCAAGACCGTGATCATTGCCGACCTCGTGATGAGCGTCGACAACGTGATCGCCATCGCGGGTGCCGCTCAAGGCGCCGGCGAAGGCCATCAGATGCCGCTCGTGATCTTCGGCCTGCTCGTGAGCATCCCGATCATCGTCTGGGGCAGCCAGCTCGTGATCAAGCTGATGGACCGCTTCCCGATGATCATCACGCTCGGCGGCATGCTGCTGGGCTGGATCGCCGGCACCATGGCCGTGTCCGACCCCGCGGTGGTCAACCCCGCCGCCTGGACCTGGGTGCCGAAGCTGCCGCAGACCGATGTCGTGAAGTACGCCTCCGGCATCATCGGCGCGCTGCTCGTGCTGGCCATCGGCAAGTGGGTGGCCGCGCGCCAGGCTCGCGCCAAGTCCTCGACGCCGGCCACCGCGAGCTGAGCCCGGCCCCACGAAAGTCCCCTATCCATTTCGACCCGTCTCTGCCACTCTAACTACCTGAAGGAGCACCCTATGGAAAAGATCATTCTTTACGTCGACGACGCCGTCTACGCCTGCGAACAGTTCGCCGAACTGGCGCCGGACGCCGATACGGTGGTGGCGCGTCATTGGGTGCTCGTGGCCTGCGCGCCGCGCATGACGCATCGCATCAGCAAGTGGGTGAGCCACAGCGCGCGCGAAAACTGGCGCGCGAAGTGGTTCAGCAAGCTGCAGGCGCAGCTGCTGCCGCTGCTGGAGCGCAACGGTGGGCAGGTCACGGCCGTGCTGGCCAAGGGTCCGCTGACCGAGCTCACCCAGCAGCTCAAGCGCGAGCACATGGCATCGCACGTGGTCGACGCCCGCCGTCCGAAGGTCGGCGTGGACCTCGAGCCGGTCACGCCCGAGCAGAAGCCGGCCGGCCAGCAAGGCTGGGCCTTTCCCGGTGCCGTGATGGGCATGGGCGCGCTGCTGGTGCTGGCGAACGAACTGGCGGAGTAAGAGGGTCGCGGCCTCGGTGCCGCGCCATCCCGCTCAGGCGACGGCTCCTTCGGGAGCCGTTTTTTTTTGGCCGCTGCCAACGCCCCGTCCCACGCGGGTTCGCGGGCATGTCCGGCTCGCCGCCGCCCCGGCGCTGCGGTATCCTGGGCCGCATGCGCATCCTCCTCAAATGGCTGCTCAGCGCGGTGGCGCTGCTCGCGGTGGCCTACCTCTACAGCGGCGTCCAGATCAGCAGTTTCGGCGCGGCCCTGATCGCGGCCGTGGTCATCGGCCTGCTCAACATGATCGTGCGCCCGGTGCTGGTGGTGCTCACGCTGCCGGTCACCATCGTCACGCTCGGGCTGTTCCTGTTCGTGATCAACGCGCTGATGTTCTGGGCCGCCTCCGGCCTGCTGGCGGGCTTCCACGTCAACGGCTTCCTCGCCGCGCTCGTGGGTTCGCTGCTCTATTCGGTGCTCGGCCTTCTGATCGAGAGCGCGCTCGGCGGGCTGCTGACGCGCCGCTGATCCGCCCACCCGCCGGCTAACGCAGCGCCGGCTCCTCGGCCTGCCGCTTCACCAGCACCTCGATCTCGCGCGCGCGGGTATCGATGATCGACGCCTCGAAGTGATCGATCGGCACCGATCCCGGGCGACCGCTCTGGCTCTGGCGGATCAGTTCCTGCGCCGCCTTGAAGCGGTCGCGCGCTGCCGGATAGTCGAGGATCGCCACGTTCGACTCGGCGTCCGCGCGCACCGCGTGCAGCGTGTCGTTCTGCGCGCCGTAGAGATTGGCCAGCGTGCGCCAGGCCGTGGCATCGCGCGGATTCGCCGCCACCCAGTCGCGCAGCACCGGGATCATCGGCGCCGGTTGGCGGCTCGCCACCGCGACGTCGGCCGCCAGCAGCATCTCGGGCCGCGACTTGGCCTTGCCGTCGAGCAGCGAGGCCGCCTTGGCCACGCCCGCGCCGCCCGCCGCCAGTTCGATCTCGGCCTGCAGCCAGCGCGCCTGGCGCGCGGCCGGGGCATCGTCGGCCGTGCGCTCGACCAGCCGCTGCGCCAGCGCGCGCGCCGCCTTGTGGTCGCGCAGTTGCTTGGCCGACAGTGCCGCCGCGTAGAGCGTGCCCGCCTGCTGGGCGGGCGTGCTCCGGGCGAACTCGCCGGTGGAGGCCGCGTCGACCCATTGCCGCAGCACGTCGACGCCGGGGCGCGTCAGCACGCGCGCGCGCGAAGAGACCATCGCGTGGTCCATCAGCAGCACCGGCGGCGGCACCGTGTCCATGCGGAACTGGAAGCGGCCCTGCATGTCGGAGATGCGCTCGGTCGTCAGCGGATGGCTGCGCAGGTAGGGGAAGGAACCGTTGTCGTTGAGGCGCGAGGCGTACTGCAGCTTCTCGAACATCGTGGCCGCGCCCTGCGGCGCGAAGCCGGCCTGCGTCATCACGCCGAAGCCCACGCGGTCGGCCTCGCGCTCCATGTCGCGCGAGAAGTTCAGCTGGTTCTGCATGAATGCCGCCTGGCTGCCCATGACCATCGCCTGGCCTGCATCGCCGCCGCCGCGGCTCTTGCCCGCCGCGATCATGCCGAGGATCAGGCCCGCGAGCATCAGCGGGAACTGCTTGCTCTGCTTGTCCATCATGCGGGCGATGTGGCGCTGCGTGACGTGCGACAGCTCGTGCCCGAGCACGGTCGCCAGCTCGTCGCGGCTGCCCACCGCCGCCACCAGCCCGAGGTTGAGCCCGAGGTAGCCGCCCGGCAGCGCGAAGGCGTTGATGTTGCGGTCGCGCCCCAGCATCACCACCCAGGCATAGCGCTCGTCGAGCTCGGGCGTGAGCTCGCCGCGCACCCGCGCCGCCGCCAGCAGGCGCTGCCAGATCTCCTGCACGTAGTCGGCGATCACCGGGTCGTCGATGTAGTCGGTGTCGCGGTAGAGCTCGCGCGCGATCTGGTCGCCCAGATGGCGCTCGGCGGTCGCCGTCATCTCGCCGCCGTCGCCGAGCCCCGGCAGCAGCTGCGCGCGCGCCAGCGGCGGCATCAGCACCTGCGATGCTATTAAAACGCTAGCGCAAATCGTCCGCAGAGTGGGGACGAAAGGTCGTTTCTTGCGAGGGGGCGGGGTCCAGCGTGGCATGGCTTGTCCAGAACTCGGGCTCGTATGATGCACCTCCCTCTTGAACGTTCACCCATGAGCTCACTCACCCATTTCGACGCCCAGGGCCAGGCCCACATGGTCGACGTCGCCGCCAAGCCCGCCACCCACCGCGTGGCCGTGGCCACCGGCCGCATCGAGATGCGGGCCGAGACCCTGGCGCTGATCGCCTCGGGCAGCGCGAAGAAGGGCGACGTGCTCGGCATCGCGCGCATCGCCGGCATCCAGGCCGCCAAGAAGACCAGCGACCTGATCCCGCTGTGCCATCCGCTGGCCATCACCCGGGTGGCGGTCGACCTGGCGCTGTCGGACGCCGGCGACGCGACGCCACATGTGCGATGCACCGCCACCGTCGAAACCGTCGGCCCGACCGGCGTCGAGATGGAAGCGCTGACCGCCGTGCAGATCGCGCTTTTGACCGTGTACGACATGTGCAAGGCGGTGGACCGGGGGATGACGGTCACCGGGGTGCATGTGGTGGAGAAGCATGGCGGGAAGTCGGGGAGCTGGACCGCCGCGCCCGCGGTCTAAGGAGCCGGCGGCGCCTCGACCGGAGTCTGCCGGAGCCAGCGCGCGTAGTCGCGCGGGAAGGCCACCCTGAAGCGCTCGGCGATCAGCCGTGCCTCGTCGTCATGGCCCGAGAGCTCGGCGCTCTCGATCAGCTTCACGATCACGCGCGGCTCCGGCGAGAAATGCAGCGTCCGCTCGGCGAGCGCATGCATCCGCGCCGCGTTCTCGTGCGTGACCGGCGTCAGCGTCAGTTCGGCGAAATCGACCTGGCGCGCGAACAGCCAGGAACCGCGGACCTTCGCGAGCGTGTCGTCCTGCCAGGGCGGCAGGCGCTCGTCGCGCGGCAGGTAGACCTGGCTGATGCGGGTGTAGTCCCAGGCGGCGTAGACGACGAACGAGAGCAGGGCGATGCTCGCGAAGGCCTGGAATCTCCGGCGATCGGGGAGCCACCTCTTTCTCGATCGCGGTGACGATTCCTCGGTCTTGCGCGCGGGCCACAGCATGCCCAGGCACAGGCCGAAGACCAGTTGGAAGGGGCCGTACCACAGCGGGTACTCGAGCAGGCTGTGCACGAGGATCACGCCCACGAGGCCCCAGGCCATGAGCCGGTTCGGATCGCGCTCGCGCCAGGGGCGAGCGGAGATCACCAGCCAGAGAAAGCCGCCGCAGATCAGCACGGCGGCCGGGATGCCGAGTTCGACCGCGAGGTGCAGGGGGAGGTTGTGGGCGTTGTCGAGCAGCACCGGGAAGCGCGGGCCCGGGTAGACGGCCATGAAATGGGCGTAGCTGAGTTCGCCCCAGCCCCAGCCAGTGAGCGGGCGCTCGGCGATGAGGGAGAGGACGTTGTGCCAGAGGGTGAGGCGGCTTTCGTTGCCGAGGGCGGCGGGTTGGAGGCGATGGACCAGGGCCCCGGCGGACGCGATGGTCTTGCTGGGGGTGCCGATGGCTGCGAGCTGGGGTAGCAGCCAGTTCAGGGCGAAGTAGAGCGGGAGGATGGCCAGGAGTGCCGAGGGTGGGGGCAGGCGGCGGGTCGACGATGGCATCGGGGTAAAGCGACGCTCCTTCCAAGCCGCAAATCCAGCGACCACGGCAATCAGGGCGAGTTGAAGCAGGCCCGTGCGCGAGCCCGATGCGGCTGTGGCCGTGATCAGCACCACGGTGACGACGGCGAGGCCTGTCCGCATACGGCGAGAGTCGCTCGCCGCATGGAGCCACAGGGCAGCGATGAAGGAGGCGCTGATCAGCGTGGCGAACTGGTTGCGCTGGCGAAGCAGGCCCCACGCCTTGCCGGACGAAGGGGACGTGATCCAGGGAAGCAGCGTGTCGGCCAGGTTGTAGTACTGCGCCAAGCCGATGACGGCGTTGACCGACCCTGCGGCCAGGAGGCCCCACGCCAGCGCATGGGCAACGGCATGCCGTCCGCCCGCGCCCACTTTCACGATGGCCAGTACACCAACGGCAGCCAACATGGTGCACGCCACGAACCACGCGTCTATGGAGACGTGCGTCGAGAACGCCACGGCCACGATGCAAAGGACCAGCCAGGTCGTCATCCGTCGATCGACCGAGCCACTTCGTGTGACCAGCAACAGAACCGTCGCGCACACGCCGGCGACCAGCAACTGCCAGGCATTGGCGGACGGACCTGCGACGAGCGGGCACAGGAACGGGAGTGCAATGAGGCCGGCACGAAGAAAGAATTCGCCGTGACGAGAAGGGCGTCGGGCGCCGGCAGTCAAGAGAGTCATCTCCGAGGATTGTTATCCCGGTTTCGATGGGACGAATCGGAGGCGGCCAGGAACCTTCGAAGGCACTTGCCGAGCGCTTTGATTTGTATGATTTGAAAATCTTCTTCTTTCGATTTTCTGAATGTCGAAATTCATACTTTTGGCCGGCCTCGTGACCGTTCTTTCACAGGCCGCCTTTGCCAACGCGCTCAGCGACAAGGTCGAGGCCATGTCCGAGAACGGCCGCCGCGCCTTCGTCGGTACGCTGATACGGCAGAGCGGCGGAGCATGCGCCGACGTTCAGCGGGTGTTCTTCCAGGGGCGCCTGGACAAGGCTTCCGTGTGGAATGCGCGATGCGGCGGCAATGCGGACTTCGGCGTCATCTTCTACGACGACCAGACCAACACGACGCGTGTCCTGCCCTGCGCTCAGCTGAAGGAACTGGGCGCCCCCCGCTGCTTCACCAAGCTCTGAGACGAAGCGGGCCCCGTCACCGCCGGCCTGCTTCACCCACGACCGCCGGATTCATGCCCGCGGCATATTGCACCGCCACCCGCATCCGTGCCGCGACCGCGACGCCGGCGCGCATGCCGGGCGCGAAACGCGTGCTGACGAAGGCCGAGATGGCGGAGGCCTCGAACAGCCCCGGCGGAGTGGCCTCGACGATCTTGACGTCTTCCACCGCGCCATTCGCACTGATCAACAGGTCGAACACCACTTCCCCGGAGCGCAGTCCGGCCGCGAGCGGATAAACGGGCTGGATATCGGCAAGCGGCCGAGGCGGTGAATCCAGTTCCGAAATCGGCAGATAGTTCGTGGCGGCACCGCTGTCGGGGGCGGATGACGGCGCCGGCGCCGGCGCGACGGCGACGGGTTGCGATGGCCCGGGCGCCTGCTTCCGGACCTCCGCGGGAACGTCTTTCGGAGGCTGCTTCGCCATCGGCGCCGGGACATCGATCGCAGGCGGAGGATCCCGATGCATGGTCGATGCACTCTCCGGCGGCGGTGCGGGCTCGCTCGCCGCCTCGACCTTCGGTTGCGGCTCGGTTCGTATGGCGGGCGCGGCCAGCAGGCGTGCCTCGATCACCTGCACCGGCTTTTGCGCACCGAGGTTCGGCCGGCTCGACAGCGAGCACAACAGCAACACGTGCAGCGCGGCCGATCCCAGCACCGCGAAGGGCAGGGACCAGCGCCGCACCGGCGAGAGCGTCAACGCACGAGTTCGCGCCAACTGACGCGCTTGCCCTGAGGCGGAGGGCTGCCCACTGGCAGCTCACGCGGATCCAGCACACCGGACGCGTCACGGCCCAGGACCCGGAACGTGCCGTCCTGCAACCCGACGATGCCCATGCCGACCACCACCGAGTTGGTGAAGAACGGGACGGACGTCACCCGCCCCGTGCTGGAGCTGACGGGCTCGCCCGTGATGAGGTCGACGTAGTTCAGCCAGCTGTAACCGCCACCGGCACACATCGTGTTGCTCGGCACGTTGGAGGCAAACGCCAGGGTCCCCAGCACATTCTGCATGTCGACGTTCACGCGCTCGCCGGCGTCGGGCAGGTCGATGTACCAGCCCACGGTCTTCGAGCATCCGCCCGTTTCGGTGCTCGCGCATTCGACGGTGCGTGTCGCCGAACTGCCCGAGCCCGTCTGCACGAGCCTCAAGGCCTTCAGCTGCGTCCGCATGTCGGAGTAGAGCGGCTCGGCGCTCGACAACGGATCCTGGAAGCCGTAGACGGTCTGGAGGCTGGTGTCAGTCAGGTCGGCGGTCGACAGCATCCGTCCCGTCGCCACCAACACCATCGTGATGCCGTTCACCTCGGCCAGTTCCGGGCGCGTCGTGATCGGCTGCGGATTGTCGTTCTTGTCCTTGGCCGTGGCGAGGCGGGAGGCCTCGTAGCCTGCGGGAGGAATGACATCGTTGATGTCGAAGCGCCAGATGTTGCCCAGCAGGTCCGCTCCATAGACACGCTCGGCCGTGTTGTTGTAGATGTAGTTGTTCACGAAGGTGTTGATCTCCTTCAGGCCGCTGGGGGTGGTCGTGTCGCCCGCCGTCGTCGCGATGCGCTGGATGATCGCGCCTGTTCCCGCGTCGAGCACGTAGAGATAGCCCCGACCGTTGCCGTTGTCCACGTTGTTGTAGCCCGAAGTGACCAGGACCACCCAGGTGCCGTTGCGCAGCTTCGTGATGATCGGACGCCCGTAGGTGAGGCCGACGTTGCAATCGCTCGTGGCACCGACGGGATTGCCTGCGCAGGTCGCGCTGGTGTTGAACTCCCACATCGCCCTGGGCGCGGCCGGATCGGTGATGTCCAGCGCGTAGTAGCCGCTGCCGCCACCGGCCAGGCCGCCCACCAGCATCGTCCGCCACTGGCCGCCCGTGCGCACGTCCCCGGCGATGGGCGAGCCATCGACGAAGAACCGGTGCCGGTCGGAGTAGTTGGTGTCGGCCAGGGCCCACATGTTGCTCATCGACGCCTGCGGCACGAACGCCCAGGCTTCCTGACCGGCCTTGGCGTAGTTGGCGTCGGCACTGGTGGCCGGCGCGTAGAACGCATGCAGCATGCCGTCGTTGGCGCCGACGTACACCATCGGCGTGCGATCCTTTTGCGCCGTCTTGAAGGTGTCGTAGCCCGCGTCCTGATAGAACTGGCTCGGCGGCTTCACGTAGGCGGGCTGGGAGTTGACGATGTCGCCGAGCACATGCGCGCGCGCACGATAGAGCTTGGCGCTGTTGGCAACGAAGCCCTCCCTGCCGCGCTGTCCGCGCAGGTAGTTCACCAGGTTGGCACCCACCGAGGCCGTCCGCTGATCGACCGTGCTGGCGGTGCCGTCGGTCATGAACGGGTATTGAGCCAGGCCGCCCGTGACGGTCGAGCCGCTGAACAGTGACTGCATGTCGGCCGTCAATCCCGTGGTCGCGGTGCCGGTGGGCAAGCCGCTTGTCGCATCGCAGGCCTTGGTGCTCCAGGTGAAGTCCACCAGCGCATTGGTCGAGGGATTCCGTGCGTAGATTTTCCGGTTGTCGCACTGGTCGCTCACCTTCGCATCCAGCAGCCCGCGAGCGGACCACATCACCGCCGACGACACGATGCCCGTGTTGGGATCCACTTCCTGCGCCTGCACTTCGCCAGTCCAGTCCAGCGTCGTGAAGCTGGCGGTGTAGGCGATGTTGTCGCCCGCGATCGGCGTCAGATTCGAGACCGCCGCGCCCGCCCCCGCGCCCGCCTGCGCCTTGATGCCCGAAAGCGCTTCCTTCAGGCCATCCACGACCGACTGCGGGTCGCGCGCGCTGAAGTACTTGCCCCGTCCGTTGACGGCCGTGTGCCAGAAGTCGTCGATCGAGCGCGGATCGTTGTACTGCAGCTGCGACAGATTGGCGCCGCTGGGCCAGATCGGCCAGTTGACGGCGGGCGTGTTCTCGTAGCTGCGGATCTTCGAGAAATCGCCGTTGACGGCGCTCTTGTAGTTCTCCTGGTAGTTGACGGTGCCGGACACACCCAGGCCGACCACGAAGGTCGTCATGTGCTGCCACGGCGCGCGGTCATCCTCGATGCCCTGTCCCAGGCGCGGAATATCGTCCGACATGTTGGGCCGCAGGTCGGTCACGTAGTAGTACTGGGCCACGTCGGCCAGCGAGTCGACACTGCCGACCGTGCCGGTGCCCGTCACCGGCCCCTTGGCGGTCGACGTCTGGCCCCACGAGCCGGACACGTCGACCACGGGCGGCGTCGCCGGACTGGCGTAGCAGATGCTCGCGTCCGTCCAGTCCGTCTCGGTCGTGGTCCGGTCGCGCACGCTCGCTTCGATCGCCGTGTCCCCGCTCACGTCGTAGGTGGCGGTGGTCGTCTGCGTCCGGCGTTGAACCTTGGTTCCGGGGATGGCGACGCAGGTCGTGGTCTTGAAGCCGTTGGAGGCGGTCGGCGCGACCGGCGAGCAACTGGTCACGCGATCCGGTCCCACGGAGTCGGTCGAGCAGGTGGTCGTCATGAAGCTGCCGTCCGTCCCCGGCGTGCAGGCGGCGACGGGCGTTGGCGGGGTGCTGGCCGTGTCGCAGGTCACGACGGGGAGCACGCCACGCGGCGAAGGCACGCAGGTGTTGTCCGCCACGCCGACGGTCGTGTCGCTCGCGACGCAAGTGGTGCGCGTGTAGTTGTTGCCGCTCGTGGGCGCCTCGTTGGTGCATGCCGTGCCGGGGGTCAGCTGCAGGGGCTCCGAGGTGTTGTAGGTGCAGGAGGTTCTCTTGAAGTTGGCATCCACGCCGTCGGTGCAGGCCGCCACCAGGTCCGGCCCGGTGTTGACCGTGTTGCAGGTCGTGGTGGTGTAGTTGCCGCTGGTGCCGGGCGTGCATGAGCCCAGCGCGACGAAGCTCGGGCCGCTGGTCACCGTGTTGCAACTTACCTGCGTGAAGTTGTTCGTAGAGGTCGGGTTCTGGATCACGCAGCTGCCGGCCGGCACGCCAGCGGTCGTGCTCGTCGGCACGCAATTGACGGTCGTGAAGCCATTGCCCGCGTTGGGCGTCTGCGCCACGCACGAGCCTGGCACCACCCGGGTCACCGGCGTGTTGTTGTTGCTGCAGGTCGTGACGGTGTAGTTGGCACTCGTTCCGCCGGTGCAGCTTGCCACGGGGGTCGGCGTCGTCGGCCCGTTCATCGCGCAGGTGGTTGCGGTCCAGGCGTTCGTCGCGTTGGCCGCGACGGGGGTGCAACTGTTCAGCGGCACGCCGGTCGGTCCGGTCGTGGACGGTGCCGGGCACTTGATGGTCACCCAGTTGTTGCCTGCATTGCCCGTCTGGGCCACGCAGGAACCCGGCGGAGTCGGCACCGTTTCCGAATGGAAGTTGCAGAAGGTCGCGGTGTTGCCATTACCCGAGCCGGCATTCGCCGGCGTGCAGGTACCGACGTTCTGCTCCGGCGTGTCTTCCGTTCGGCAGCTCGTGATGACCCAGTTGGTGTTCGCTCCACCGCCCGGCGTGCACGACGCGACCAGGGTTTCGGGCGTGGTGACTGTGCGGCAGCTCACGAAGCTCGGCCCCGTGGTGTTGGGCACGCACGACGACACCGGCACGTCCGGCAGGGTCGTCGGCGTGCAGGTCGTCTTGACGCCGCTGCCGGTGGTGCCCGCCGTGCATTGGGAAGGCAGGACCTGCGTGTTCGTCGGGCCGGTTTCCTGGCATGCCCGCTCGAGAAAGTTGTTGTTCGAGGTCGGCGCCTGCGCGGTGCAGCTTCCCACGTTGCTCCACCCGGTGAAGTTCGCGCCGCCGCATGTGGTCCGCACGAAGCCATTCGAGCTCGAGGGACCGGACGCCGTGCAGCTGGCAACGGCCTTGTTCGTCATGATCTGCTCGGTTTCGCAGATGGTCGCGATGAAGGTGGGATCGCTGCCGTTATTGGCGGAACAGCTGGTGACCGCGGTGCGTGGGCTCGTGGTCGTCGTATTGCAGGTCGTGGACATGTAGGCGTTGCCCGAGCCCGCGGTCGCCGGGGTGCACGATGCTTCCGGCGTGAAGCTGTTTTGGACATCCGTCGCGCAGGTGGTCGTGATGAAGCTGTTGGCGCTCGTGGCCGAAGAGGGCGAGCACGAAGCAACGCCAGTGGGACCTGTCGTCTGCGGCGTGCAGGTGGTGACCACCTGCGTCGACGAGTTCGTGCCGGCCGAGCACGAAGCAACCGGGGCATTCAGCGTGGGGTTGGTGACGTTGCAGGTCGTGGTGACGAAGTTGCCGTCCGTTCCCGGCGAGCACGAGGCGACCGCCGTGGGGCCGGTGGTATTGGCCGAGCACGTGATGGTCGCCCAGCCGTTGCTGGAACTCGCACTCGCGGGCGAACAGCTCGCCGCCGCCGTCGGGCCGACGACTTGCGGGGCGCAGCTCGTCGTCGTGAAGGTGTTGGAAGACGATGCCGCCTGCGCCGAGCAGGTCTGCACTGCCGTGGGCCCCGTCACCGTCGGCGGGTCGCAGGTGCGCGTGACGTAATTGTTGCCGGCACTCGGCGGCTGCGGCGTGCACGAGGCGACCGCCGTGGGGCCCGTCGTGAGATTCAGGCAGGTAATGTTGCCGCTGTTCGTGCACGACGCCACGGGCGTGGTCGTCTCGGTGGAGCCGTTGTAGGCCAGGGTCTGCGTCGTCCGCTGGAACTCCTGGCGCGTCGAACGCATCTGGTAGGTCTTGGTGACCAGCGGCTGGTTGGTGGTCCGGCGGGTCAGGGTCTCGGTCTTGAGCATCTGGCTGGTGCTTCTTTGCAGCTGCGACGTCGTCTTCTTCGTCTGCTCCTGCGTGCGCCACAGCTTTGTCTGCGTCATCGTCTGCGTGCGCGTGCGCGTCTGGATCTGATAGACCGACTTCAGGGTGTACGAGGTCGTCTGCAGCTGCTGCGTGGTGCTCGCATACACCTTGCGCGTGCCGCGGCCCCACCATTCGCGCGTCAGAAGTTCCTGGCGCGTGGAAAGGGTCTGCTGCTGCGTGCTTACCAGGGCCTGCAGGCTCTGCCGGGTCTCGGTGCGGGTCGTCTTCTGTTCCTGGCTGGTAGACCGGCTGGTCTGCGACGTCGAGGCGAAGACCTGCTCGGTCGTCTTCGTCAGCGATTGCGTGCGCTTCGTCGGCTGGGAGGTGGAACGGAACACCACCGATGTGGTCCGGAAGAACTCGCCGCTGTCACAGGGCTGGTAGCGGTTCATCGACGAGGTGGTCGTGTCCGTGCGGCGGCCGGTGGTCGTGCCGTCCCACATCGGCCGATGGGTGTACAGCAGCCGGTCGAAGCGGTCCAGGATCGTCTTGGGCGTGAGATTGCCGTCCTGGTTACCCACGCGCGTGGTTCCGTCGATACCGACCGCACCGCGCGTTTCCTGCGCGGTGTTCCAGTACCCGTCCGTGGTCATGATGGTGAAGTTCTGCTGGCAGCTGTAGCGCACCGGATCGGGCGTCATGTCCCTGTTGATGCCGTCGGCGCGGCCGGCATAGTGGCGTCCGACACGGGCCAGCCCTTCGCGAGCGGGCGACGAGCCATCCGGCGTCTGCCCGTACAGCTTCGTGTACCAGGCGGCCTTCTGCGTGTCGTTGAAGTCGTCGATCGCCAGGTATTTGTCGGGGTTCACGCCGCTTTCCGCATTGGCGGAATCGCGCAGCGGATTCATGCTGACCAGGCCCACCCGGAAGCCGTCGTTGATCGGGTTGAACGCCAGGCTGATGCTGCTCTTCACCATCGCCATGCGGGTCCGGTAGAAGGTGTACCAGATCGCGAAGTTGCGTCGCTCGTCGACGCCCGCGGCACCCGTGCCCGAGCTGCTCGACACCAGCTTGCGGCGCCAGAGGCCGCCGGTCGTGTTGGCCGTCACGTTCGATCCGCCGAGGTCCACGCCGGCGAAGCGCACGCTTTCCATGTCGGTGCAGGGTGCCGCGTCGTACCGGAGGGTCTGCGTGCCCTCGTACACGTAGTAGTACGCGGGCTGAGCCCTGTCCTCGGCATCGTTGGTGATCTGGAGCTGGCGCGTATTGCGGTCGTACGCCCTGAAGCTGGTTGCGAGGTCGACGTTGACCGTGGCCGACGAATAGAAGTCGTAGCGTGCCGCGTTGAAATTGACCGTCGACGGCGGATTCACGAGGTAGTAGCCATCCGCGCCTCGCGGCACCTCGTACACCTTGCTCGGGTCGTAATAGAGCGCGTTGCACTGCGCGCTGCGGTAGCCGATCGGCATCTCGTAGCTTGCATTGCCGCCTGGAAACTCCAGCTCGTCGGGCATGTGCGTGAACGCCATCGAGCGCGAGGTGTCCATCAGCAGCATGACGTTCGGCTTCGGCACGGCCTGGCCGGTGCCGGCAACGGGCACGTTGGACAGATCCGTGCGAGCCGCCAGCACGTCGGTCGTCAGTGCCCCGCCTCCCCACACGATCGCGCCGGCCAGCACCGACGCGACTATTCCCAATCCCTTGGAGCGATTCATTCTGCTTCCCTCAAAGCATGACCATTTGTGTGTAGCTCACCGTGCCACGGACGCCATCGACCCGGGCCGTGATGCGGTAGTACGGCTGACCGCCGCGCGAAGAGAATCCGCCGCCGCCGCCGCCGCCGCCGCCCGTGCCCAGGCTGGGACCGCTGGCCTGGGGAATCGCGCACCGCTGCCCCGGATCGGTCGGCGGCCCCGCCGTTGCGCACAACCGGTGGATCACGTAGCGCACGCGATTTCCCATCCCGTCGTCCGCCGTCACCTGCTTGGCCTTGGACCAGTCGAAGTTCATCGGATTGAAGGCGTCGTCCCAGGTGGAGAAGTACGCGTCCGTGGGGCTGTCGGCATTGAGCGCATTGGGCGTCGAGCGTTTCGAGTACACCCACGCGAAACCGGCCTCGGTGCCGAGATCGCCCATCGACGTCGCGTTCTGCTTGAACCCGACGTTGCCGGCGATCTCCACGCCGGTGCCCGTGGCCCGGAACATCAGCACGCCGGCGACCGTCATGATGACGAGCACCACCAGCGCGATGATCAGGACGATGCCGCGCTGCCTCGAGCGTGGCGAGCGACGTTGTGCACGAGCTGGCCTCATGGTGCTGTTCCCCAGATCAGATTGCGCAGCGGAACCACGGTGTCGTAGACCCGGTACCGGTAGTTGCGCCAGTTGTTGGCGGCGGCCGTTCCGTTGATGGCGGCGCTGCCCGAATCGTCGGTGTCGTCGACGTTCCGCATGCTGAAGGCGATCGATCCACCGGCCCAATGCGGCGCGGTCGCGGTCACCGGTACCGGCGTGTTCGTCTCGGTGTTCGGCCGCTCGTATTGGCGGCTGCGCAGGAGCAGGCCGAAGCGGACTGCCAGCAGCTTGCTCCAGTCGGCGCCGGTGGGCAGCGTGTCGTACCACTCGCCGGAGCCGATCATGCCGTCGCCAGAAGTGTCGTAGCCGTATTGCGCCTTGAGCGTCACGACGTCCGAGATCACGTCGACCGCCGCATTCGGATTCTCGGCAAGCCGGTTGTAGCGCGTGAGCGATCGGCGGGTGCGATTAACGGCCCAGACGGTCTGCGTCGGGGCCGGGCCGAGGTTGAACATGCGCCCGGTCGTGATCGTCGTGCCGGTTCCGCCCGACTTGTTCATCTTTGCGGTGTTGTTCACCCCTTCGATCGTCGTGTAGCTCGCGCCTTCGACGTGCTCGAGCGCATTCGGATCGGTCAGCGACAGGCCCGTGATCTCGACCAATTGGCAGGTGCCGGTCGCGTTCGCGACGACCGCCTTGTCGCCGACGCGGAAGCCCTCGCGCGACTTCATCGAGTTGCTCTCGCTCGTCGACGACAGGATGGGTTGGCTGGAGACGAAATAGGACGAGTTGCCGTAGAGCACGCGAACCTCGTCGGGGGCGCCGTCCGTCTTGACGATTTCGACGGGCCGAAGATTGAAAGCGATGTTGCTCTGCGACAGGCCCGTGTTCACCGCCGTCACGCTGCAACCCATCATCGTGGCGTCGGCCGTGCCGAAGCCGAAGCCGGCGAGCCGCAGATCCCTGTCGAGCGCGAAGGCGCCCAGCGTGCCGCTGATCTGCGCATCGTTGCCCGCCGCGACCGAGCGCTTGCGCGCTTCCCACAGCGTCAGCAGCTGCACGATGATGAGCACGCAGATCAGCCCCACGACGAGCCCCACCATCAGCTCGATCAGAGAGAGGCCGCGTTGGCGCCTGGGTTCGCGCCAACGTGGATGCGAGTTGTCTTTGCGCACGATGCGGCCTCAGTTGATCAAGGTGGCGAAGACGTGGCGACGCGGCACCGGATTCGAAGGAACCTGCCAGCACACCGTGATGGTCATGCGGTTGTGACCGTCCGCCGTGGTGTCGATGAGGATCTGCTGCATCGCAGCCGACGCACCGGGCAATCCTCCGTTCGAAGCATCTCGGACGGCGGCGACCCAGGCGGTCACCGCGGCATTTCCCGATGACCCGCCACTGAAAGCGCAGCTTGCGCCATCTTTCTGATGCTGAAAGGTCAGCAACGTGGTGCGCACCGAGGTCGCGCGCGCCTCGCGATCGGCGCCGCTGATCCGGTTCACGCTGACCCATGCCTGCTGGCCGATCTGGCTGGCCCATTGCGCGGCCAGCGTGCGGTACTCGGCATCGGACTGGGTCGCGACCGCATGGGCGCTGAGCCCGATCATGCCGAGGATGCCCAGCATGAAAAGCAGGATGGCGACCACGGCCTCGATGAGGAACATGCCTCGCTCAGCATGCGGCCAGCGAGGGGCTCGGACTCGCTTCGTGGGAGTCGGCGCCGATCTTGAGGCTGACGTCAGCATTTGCGCGTGTCTCCCACGCCGGCCGCCGGATCACACATGCGCACCTGTCCGCCCGCGCTGACAACCACCCTCAGGCAGCGAGCGGCGCCTGCGGGCGCACACGATCCGTCCTGCTGCAAGAAGTTGACGCGAACCTCCGAGCCAACCAGCCCGCCCGAGGCGGTGAAGCGAATGCTCGATGAGTTTGAGTCGAGGACGATCGAAGTCGTCTGTCCCGCTCTTCCTCCACCCTCCGCCCCGGATTTCCCCTCGACAAACACATAGGGGTCATCGACTTTTTCCGGCAACTGACGAACCAGCCAATTCGGGCCCGCATCCTTCAATTCGGTCGTGTCCACGTTGTCCGCGATGGGCGGCTGGTCCGTCAGGATGAGTTCGACTGGGGCGTTCCGGCGGAAGGCCTCGGTGCGTGTCTGCTGCACCGAGGCATAGAACGACTCCGCCGCGGCGAGGATCTTCATGTTTCCCGCGTACTGGACGAGCGAGGGTGCCGCCATGGCCGCCAGCAATGCGAAGACGGCGAGCGTCACCATCAGCTCGACCAGCGAGAACCCGCTTTCGGAACGGGCGGTCAGCATGAGCCGCCCTTGCTGGTGATCCAGCAGTCCGAGTCCGCGCCCGACCATCCCGCAGCTAGCGCGGTCGTCTTGCGCGCTCCATTGGCCTTGAGCGTGTAGGCGAAGCCGTTGGTGCTGGAGGTGGAGATCCCCGTGGCCGTGATGGTGTAGTCGGTCGCCGTGAGGTCCGAGCAGGCGAACGAGAACCCTTTGGTGCTCGCAGGCGTGGGAGCCACCGTCCCGGCGGTGCAAGCGCCGACAAAAGTGCGGTTGTCCTGGAAATACTGCTCCATGCGCGGCCGCATGGAGGCCAGCAGGCCCACGGCCTCGGAAGCCCGTGCGCGGCGCATGTAGTCCGCGTACTGGGGAATCGTGATGGCGGCCAGGATGCCGATGATCGCGACGACGATCATGACTTCGATCAACGTGAAGCCACGGGCGCGGGATCTGAAGGCTTGGATGTTCATGAGCAACCGCTTCTAGGAAGCACTCGATAACGAATGCGAAATTTTGTGGCTCAGTTTACGTTTGCTAACGAGTCCTGGGGGTGCCACTTATCCACCGGCAAGTGCCAGTTGTCGCGCGCGCAGTCCCGTTCAGCGAAGAGCGGACGGCGATTTCTATCCAAGACAGTTGCTTGGTCTGCCTTGAATAATCGCGTTTTCAAGAGCGTGGACTGAATACGTGCCAACGACCCAAGCGCGGTTGGCATCGCGTCAGCCAGCCCTAGTGGTACTCCAGGAAACCTAGTTCGCTCGGATCAATGCAGGTCTCGTCGACCGAACATGGTGTCACCGCACGCGCGGTCGTCAAAGCCCTCGAGTAGGCGTGTTCCAGGTGACCACTCCTCCTCGAGGCCAGCCCAATGGCGTCACATCGATGGGTCGATGCCTCTCAAAATCCGTGGGCAAGTTGGAAGTTGCCAGAGACGGACTCAATAGGCGCGGCGTCGGAGAAACGTTGTCCGCTGCGCCAAACTCCTCATCATGGCCCAGAGTCCATTTCTTTCGATCCAGACTGAATACTCTCTGTAAGTGGCGTCCTGCATCAAATGCCTTTCTTCGGTTTTTGCCCTGAAGAAATAGATGGCATTGACGAGAAGCAATGACCCACAGTGCAGAACCGACAAGCCGACACTCATCGACGGCACGAACGGGATCGATATCAGCCACCAAGATAGATTTTTGGCTATGTAGGCTGGATGCTTGCTGTATCGATAAGGGCCGCAAGTGATGATTCCCCTGTTCGTCAGGTTGCTGAACCTCAACCCAAAGGAAATCGTCGCCCAAGCATAGATCGAGGACAACAGGATGATTGCGGCGCCCCACAGGTAGGCAAGAAAAGAATCGGCTGGCAACCAGCGACTCCACGACAAGGATGAGGAATAGGCAGTCAGCCCCGTGGATGCAATCCAGGTGCTGAAGGGGGCGTAGCACGACAAAGCCGAAATCCATCCCCACCATGTCTTGTCGGTCGACCTGACATGAGCACCTATATTTCGTGCCGTGGTGGTGTAGCCGATCACCCCGAATATCGTATCAATCAGATACAAGACCGTAAAACAATACGCAAACCAGAGGGGGCCCACGGCGCCAAACGATCCGGCGCTGGTTTGCGCCAGCCAGACATAAGCGCTGTGCGCCATCATTGGAAGAAAAAAGGCCTTGATAATCTGCACGCGTATAGCTAGCCAGGGCAGCTTTACTTTTTTGCGGGCGAGCCAGCGGTATAGATTTTCGATATTTTCTTCAGGGCTTAAATGGTTACCGGCTGATGATGACAGAAAAAAGCAAATTACTAGTGCAACCAATGCCCACCACCACTCAAAAATCAAATCAAAGAATCCACCTATATTAGATGCCGCAAAGAAATGCATGAACCCCAAGACACTTATCCATATCAAAAGTGCCGAAGCAACCTTTTCGGCATTTCTCTTAAATCTCCACTCCGGCAGTGTCTGCAGCCTCGTAGGTTTCTCCCTAAAAAAATCCCATAACCACATCGGAAAAGCAGCTGAACCCAAAAGCAACGGCAATCCCAAGCCGGCATTTATCTTAAATAGATGAACAATTAAAAAGGCAGAAAAAAGACCAATACACCCAATCAAGCCGGTCGATGCGGGGACAGCGGACGGAGGGGGGTTACGGGAAGAGACATCATCAGCCAAATGCTGTTCACATGCATCAACATCAATATTTTCACGAAAGTTTTCTCGAATTTCCATTCGCAAATCCCGCGTGAATTCAGCAGTAAAAAAGCCGCCTGAACGGCGGCTTTTTTTATCGATTCGTGATTAGGTGCCGCTGGTGCCGCTGGTGCCGCTGGTGCCGCTGGTGCCGCTGGTGCCGCTGGTGCCGCCACTGCCTTGGCATTCTTTCGGAATCAAAGCCGCCTTAGCGACGTTTGAAGTGCAAGCCCACGAAGCCTGGGTGGTTGCGCCATCTGCGGTGCGAGTCCAGGTGATGGTTTGACCGTTCACCAATGTACCGCCGATCATCGTGCAACGAATGGTGCCCGCGCCAGACGTGATGGCGACATCGATCGCCGAGCAACGCTTCGTGGGCGGGTTGGGCAAGCCCAGGTCTGCAGCGGAGGTGATGGTGTCGCCATCCGTAATACGCGTTTCCGCCTTGACCTTACCAGGGGAGATTTCAGCCAGCGCGGCAGCAACTTGCGACTTTGCGGTGTAGTCTTGGTATGCAGGCAGCGCCACGGCAGCCAGGATACCAATGATCGCCACAACGATCATCAATTCAATAAGGGTGAAACCCTTCTGCACATTGCGTGCGATGGAACGACGGTTCATTTCACTAACTCCAGGTTGGTTGGGTTGGTTGTCACTCCCGGGAGTCCTCCCCCCGGAGCGAAGAACCTTCCGCAGCATCCGTGCCACCCGTTTCGGCACCCCGTCAGCGACCTAACGCGTCACTCCAGACCACATTGGTGTTACTGCACGTGACAGAAGATGTATCAAGATGCGACACATGGTGACAAATTTGTCATGCCATCCGTGCCGCACGACCGGGCTCAAAAGGTCAGGATGCCGTCCGCCTTGAGCCAGCGGATGTCCCGCTGCGCCAGCCCCGGCACCTGCCGGCCGGCCAGCGATTCGATCTGACTCATGATTTCCTCGGTTTCCGCCGGCTTGGTGTGCGTGATGTAGATCGGGTAGTCCTTGCCCGGCCCGATATGAGCCAGTTCGTCGGCCAACATGGTCGGCGACAGATGCAGGCTGCGCTCCGCCAGCGCCTGCTCCCGGTTGCTGAACGCCGTCTCGATCACAAGCATCGCGACCTCCAGGGCGTTGACGCGGTCCCAGAACGGCGCATTGCGCTCGGTATCGCCGCTGAAGACCCAATGCGCGCCGCCGTCGGCGCGGCTCACGGCGAAGCCGCAGGCGGGTACGGTGTGCACGGCCGGCAGCACCTCGATGCGCTTGGGCGTGGCGCTGCCGAGCAGCAGGGTCTGGCCGACGGCGATGTCGTGGAAGGTGACGAAGGGGGCCTCGGGGCTCGGGATGCTCTCGAAGTCGGGCCAGATGATGTTGTTGAACACATGGGCGCGCAGCGCCTCGATGGTGGCGCGCAGCGCATGCACGCGCAGCGGTCGGGTGCGGCGGCCGCCGACGGCGTCGAGCATCAGGGGCAGGGCGGCGATGTGGTCGAGATGGCAGTGCGTGAGCACCATGTCGTCGACACCGGCCATTTCTTCGAGGGTGAGGTCGCCGACGCCGGTGCCGGCATCGACGAGCAGGTCGGTATCGACCAGGAAAGAGGTGGTGCGGCAGTCTTTGGCGATGGCGCCCGAACAACCCAGCACGCGAACCTGCATTGTGAGAGACCCCTTGTCTGTGTCTGTCATTTGGTTTCGAACCGGGTTGCACCGTCCCACGACGGATCGTGCGGGCGCAAGGCCATCGAGGCTAATCTCTGTGCGTAGAGCTGGTAAAGGACTTTTTTGGCATCGGCCACGAGGAGGGGGTCCAGCAAGTTTCGGCCCAAGGCCCAGTCCTGGCGCCGGTAGGCGGCCAGCACCTCGGCCCAGCGCTCGAGCCGGTGCGCCTCGCGCACGGCGATGACGGCCGCCTCGTCCCAGGCGACGGCCAGCGGCGTGAACACGGCGACGGCCTGGGCCCGACCCTTGACGAACACGCTGTCGAGCTCCTGCCAGACATAGGCCGGCGCGAGCTCGCGCGTGGCGCCGCTGGCGACGATCTCGACGCCGTAATGGCCGCTGAGCCCCTCGAGACGCGAGGCCAGGTTGACCGCGTCGCCGACCACGGTGTAGCTGCGCCGCGCGGCCGAGCCCATGTCGCCCACGCTCATGACGCCGCTGTTGATGCCGATGCCGATGCTGATCTCGGGCCGGCCGAGGGAACGGTGGATGCGGTTGAGGTCGTGCACCGCTTCGGCCATGTCGAGCGCGGCATTGACGGCGAGGCTGGCGTGCTCGGGCGTCTCGAGCGGCGCGCCCCAGAAGGCCATGACGCAGTCGCCCATGTACTTGTCGACGGTGCCGCGGTGCGCGGTGATGACGTCGGTGAGACGGCTGAACACGGTGTTGAGGAAGGCCTGCAGCTCGGAAGGCGACATCTGCTCCGAGAAGCGCGTGAAGTCGCGCATGTCGCAGAACATGACGGTCATGGTCTTGCTCTCGGCGCGCATGCTGTAGCGGCCGGGGCGCTCCAGCATCTCGTCGACCAGCTGCGGCGGCACGTAGGTGCCGAAGAGTTGCACCAGACCGCGGCGCGCGCGCGATTCGACCAGGTAGCCCCAGCTCATGTTGAGCAGGAAGGCGAGCGCGACCATGGCCAGCGCCGAGGCCAGCGGCAGCACCAGGCCGTGCGCGACATAGAGCCAGGTGTTGAGCCCGACCAGCGCCGCGGCCACGGTCAGCATGAAGGCCACGGCGCGCAGCGCGGGCAGCAGCGACAGGCCGATGGCCAGCGCGATGCCAGCGACGAACACGCTCAGGACCTCGTAGCCGGGCGCGTAGTCGGGCACGGCGAGCAGGCGGTCGTCGAGCAACGCCGAGACGATGTTGGCATGCACCTCGACGCCGGCGAAGGACGGCGCCGCGGGCGTGGCGCGCAGGTCCTGCAGGCCGGGCGCGGTGGCGCCGACGAGCACGATCTTGTCCTTGAGCTCCTCGGGCGCGAGCCGGCCCTCGAGCACGTCGGCGGCCGCCACGTAGCGGAACGAGCCGCCGCGGCTGCCGCCCGGGCCGCGGAACGGCACCTGCACGCTGGCGTTGCGGTCGACCGGCACGCGCAGTTCGCCGATGCGCAGCGACTCGAGCTGCGCGACCGGGCTGCCGGGCACCAGCGCGGGCAGCACCGGCGGCGAGCCGCTGGCGAGCCGATAGACGGCCAGCGCGAGCGACTCGTAGTAGCCGGGCCGGGCCTGGTCGCCGTCGTAGCGCGCGATCAGCGGCACGCTGCGGATCACGCCGTCGTCGCTCTCGCCGACCAGGGTGTTGAGGAAGCCGCCGCTGGGCGCGGCCTGCGCGAGCACCGGCAGGCTGGCGCCGAAGCCGTTCCAGTGCGTGGTGTAGCCCTCCTTCGCGGGCAGCGCGTCGGCGGGCCACAGCGGCGCGGCGGGCAGGGCGCCGCGGGCGCGCGGCGTCTCGGCCTGGGTGAAGTAGTAGCCCAGCGCCACGGGCTGGCCCGCGAGCGTGCGCGCCAGCATGGCATCGTTGTCGAGCGAGGGCGCGAGTTTCTCGACCTCGCCGGCGAGTTCCGGGATGCCGCGCAGCGGGCCGTCCGCCAGCGCGCGCAGGCGGTCGATGCCCGAGCTGCGGTCGGGCTCGACGAACATGACGTCGAAGCCCACGACCCTGGCCTGCTGGTGCGACAGCAGCTCGCTCGCGAGCCGCGCCACCTTGTCGCGCGGCCAGGGCCATTGGCCCTGGCGTGCGAGGCTCGCGTCGTCGACGTCGACGATCACGATGCGCGGATCGAAGGTGCCCGGCATGGTGGCGCGCAGGCGCACGTCGTAGATCAGGTGGTCGAGACGCTCGAGCATGCCGGCGTGCCAGAGCCCGGTGGCATGCGCCAGTGCCAGCAGCACGGGCAGCAGGGTGACGGCGATGCGCGCCCAGTGGCGCCGCAATGCACTCATGGTCGACCGGAGCCGGGAACGGGATCGAGGCCGGTTCGCCGACGGAAGACCCGCGGCTCAGACCCGCTGGAACTGCAGGCGCAGGGTGCCGAGCTCGAGCAGGTCGCGCTCGTGCAGCGCGACGGCCTCGACGCCGAGCGGCTGGCCATTGAGCAGGACGGCGCCCATGACGCTCGCCGCCACGTAGCCCTGGCGGCGGCGCGTGATGACCGCGACGGCGACGCCGGGCTTGCCGACCGTGGTGACGACCTTCTGCAGCGGCAGGTCGTGCCCGGCGTTCTCGCCCGCCAGCACGCGCAGCACCGGCACGCCGAGCTCGACCAGTGCGCCCGATTCGGTGGGCGCGGCCGACAGGGGAATGGGGGTGGAAGGCTGCTCGCTGCCGACGATGACCTGAACCGGCACGCCGGGCGCGGGCGCGACGCTGCGCGCGCGGTAGTGGATGCGGCAGCCGCCGACCTCGATGACATCGTTGTCCTTGAGCGTCCGCTTCTGCACGGCCACCGCGTTGACGTAGGTGCCGTTGGTGCTGTTGAGGTCTTCAATCTGGACATCGCCGCCGCGCAGGGTCAGAACGGCATGCTCGCCGCTCACCGCGAGATTGTCGACCACGATGTCGTTGTAGGCGCGCCGTCCGAGGGTGGTACGGTCCTTCGCGAGCGTCACCTCCCGGATGACGACACCATCGATCGAGATACTCATTCTCGGCACTGCCGACTCCCTGGTTGCAATTGTCGCGAGGCCCGCGACGACGCAGCGGATGCTTCCGCCGCTCCATCGCCTGCGTCAGGTCGCCGCGCGTGGCAGGCTGGCCCGGGCCAGGATGACAGAAATGTTATCCCGGCCGCCATTTTCGTTGGCGATGTTTGCCAAAAGTGATACCTTGGACTCAATACCACCGTCTTGTCTCGTCAGAAGCGTGAAAAGCTGGGCGTCCGGGACCATTTCGCTGAGCCCGTCGGAGCACAGCATATAGAGATCGTCGGGCCTGGCCGTGTGTTCGTGCATTTCCAGCAAGACTTGGGCCTCGACGCCGACGGCGCGGGTGACGAGATTCCGGTTGGGCGAGGACAGCGCTTCCTCGGCCGTGATGGCGCCGGCATCCAGCTGCTGCTGGCGCAGCGAATGGTCGCGCGTGAGCTGCTCGAGCTTGTCGTTGCGCAGCCGGTAGCAGCGCGAATCACCGATGTGGCCCACCATCACGCGGTGCGGCCCGAAGGCGGCCAGGACCAGCGTGGTCCCCATGCCCTGCAGGTTGGGATTGGTCAGGCTGCCATCGAGGATGGCGGCATTGGCCTCGTCGGTCGCGGCCTGCAGCGCGCGCCGCACGACGCGGGCCGGCGCCTGCGGACCGGCCTGCACGTACCAGCGCCGGAAGTTCGCATGCACCAGCGACACCGCCATCGCGCTGGCGACCTCGCCGCCCTTGTAGCCGCCCATGCCGTCGGCCAGCACCGCCAGCCCGAGGACCGGATCGACGTGGACCGCGTCCTCGTTGTGGGCGCGCACGCGGCCGACGTCGGTCAGCGCCGCGAACTCCCACGAGAGCGGCGGACGGGTCGAGAAGAGGGACGTGCCGACACCTACCATGGTTGCAAGTGTCGGCGAAGCGGCAGCCCGGTGGTGGCTTCCGCCGTCAGTGCTGCGCCGCGGCCGCGTGGGCGCGCCGCTGGAGCAGCTTGCCCACCGCCACCACGAGCAGCGCACCGGCCGCCGCGGCGGCGTAGTGCAGCCAGGGGTTGGCCGCCAGCACCTCGCGCAGCGACACGTCGCTCACGATGGTCTCGCCGCCGACCCAGCCGATCAGCGCCGCACCCAGCATCACGATGATGGGGAAGCGCTCCATCAGCTTGATCATCAGCGTGCTGCCGAAGATCACCAGCGGAATGCTGATCGCCAGGCCCAGCACCAGCAGCACCATGCTGCCCTGCGCGGCGGCCGCCACGGCGATCACGTTGTCCAGGCTCATCACGAGGTCGGCCAGCAGGATGGTGCGCACGGCCGCCATCATGCTGCCGTACTCCTTGGAGTCGCCGTCGCCCTCGTCTTCACCGCCGAGCAGCTGCAGGCCGATCCACAGCAGCAGCAGGCCGCCGACGATCTGCAGGTACGGCAGCGCCAGCAGCTTGGCCGCCACCACCGTCAGCACGATCCGCAGCACGACGGCCGCGCCGGAGCCGAAGAGCACCGCTTTTTTCTGCTGCTCGGGCGGCAGCGAACGCGCCGCCATGGCGATCACCACGGCGTTGTCGCCCGACAGGATGATGTTGATCCAGACGATCTTGATCAGGCCGATCCAGAAGTCCGTGCTTTGAAGAAGTTCCATGTCTCTGATCCCGCATTGTTTTTTTGAAAAAAACGCCCGCAATCGGATTGCGGGCGTCTTGTTCTTTCTTGCGCGTGTGAGGTCTCTTTACGGACCTTGCCGGGCGCGAACGCCGTGGCTTACAGCTTGCCCTTGAGCAGCTTGGCCAGTTCCGAGAAGTTGCGCGTCACGGTGAAGCCGCACTCTTCCATGATGGAGAGCTTGGCTTCGGCCGTGTCGGCGCCGCCCGAGATCAGCGCGCCGGCATGGCCCATGCGCTTGCCGGGAGGCGCGGTCACGCCGGCGATGAAGCCGACGACCGGCTTCTTCATGTTGTCCTTGCACCAGCGGGCGGCGTCGGCTTCGTCGGGACCGCCGATTTCGCCGATCATGATCACGGCGTCTGTGTCGGGATCGTCGTTGAAGGCCTTCATCACGTCGATGTGCTTGAGGCCGTTGATCGGGTCGCCGCCGATGCCCACTGCCGACGATTGGCCCAGGCCGATCTCGGTCAGTTGCGCCACGGCTTCATAGGTCAGCGTGCCCGAGCGGCTCACGACGCCGATGCGGCCCTTGCGGTGGATGTGGCCGGGCATGATGCCGATCTTGATCTCGTCGGGCGTGATCAGGCCGGGGCAGTTCGGGCCGAGCAGCAGCGTCTTCTTGCCGCCGGCGGCTTCCTTGGCCTTCATCTTGTTGCGCACTTCGAGCATGTCGCGAACCGGAATGCCCTCGGTGATGCAGATCGCCATGTCCAGGTCGGCCTCGACGGCTTCCCAGATTGCGGCCGCGGCGCCTGCCGGCGGCACGTAGATCACCGACACGGTGGCGCCGGTCTGCGTGGCGGCTTCCTTCACCGAACCGAAGATCGGGATGTTGAAGATCGACTCGCCGGCCTTCTTCGGGTTCACACCGGCCACGAAGGCGTTCTTGCCGTTCGCGTATTCCTGGCACTTCTCGGTGTGGAACTGGCCCGTCTTGCCGGTGATGCCTTGGGTGATGACTTTGGTGTCTTTGTTGATGTAGATCGACATGACTCTGTTCCTTAGGCCTTCTTGACTGCTGCCACGACCTTCTGGGCCGCTTCCGCCATGGTGTCGGCGCTGATGATCGGCAGGCCCGATTCGGCCAGCAGCTTCTTGCCTTCGGCTTCGTTGGTGCCCTTCATGCGCACGACCAGCGGCACTTGCAGGTTCACGGCCTTGCAGGCCGCGATCACGCCGGTGGCGATGGTGTCGCACTTCATGATGCCGCCGAAGATGTTGACGAGGATGGCCTCGACGTTCTTGTTCTTCAGCATGATCTTGAAGGCTTCGGTGACCTTCTCGGGGGTGGCGCCGCCGCCCACGTCGAGGAAGTTGGCCGGCTCGCCGCCGAACAGCTTGATGGTGTCCATCGTGGCCATCGCGAGGCCGGCGCCGTTCACCAGGCAGCCGATGTTGCCGTCGAGCGAGATGTAGGCGAGGTCGAACTTCGAGGCTTCGACTTCGGCCGGATCTTCCTCGTCGAGGTCGCGCAGCGCGACGATCTCGGGATGGCGGAACAGCGCGTTGCTGTCGAAGTTGAACTTGGCGTCCAGGGCGATGATGTTGCCCTTGCCGTCACGGTTGAGCGGGTTGATCTCGACCAGCGAGGCGTCCGTCTCCATGTAGCAGGTGTAGAGCTTCTTGAAGATGTCGACGGCTTGCGCGGTCGAATCGGCCGGGATGCCGATGCCGTCGGCGATCTGCTTGGCCTGCTCGTCGGTCAGGCCGGCCTGCGGGTCGGCGAACACCGTGATGATCTTCTCGGGCGAGGAGTGGGCCACTTCCTCGATGTCCATGCCGCCTTCGCTCGAAGCGATGAAGGCCACCTTCTGGGTGGCGCGGTCGGTCACGGCCGAAACGTAGTATTCCTTCTGGATGTCGGCGCCGTCTTCGATGTACAGGCGGCGGACCTTCTGGCCTTCGGGGCCGGTCTGGTGCGTCTTGAGCTGCATGCCGAGAATCTCGCCGGCCAGCTTCTTCACGTCCTCGATGGTCTTCGCGACCTTCACGCCGCCGCCCTTGCCGCGGCCACCCGCATGGATCTGGGCCTTGACGACCCAGACCGGGCCGCCGAGCTTCTGGGCGGCTTCGACCGCCTCCTGAACCGTGTAGGCCGGAATGCCGCGCGGCACCGGCACGCCGAACTTGGCAAGGATTTCCTTGCCTTGGTACTCGTGAATCTTCATGAGGGATGTCTCTCGGAAGGAGGAGGTTGAAAAACGGGAGATCTAGGCAGGCTGGTGTTGGCTCTGTTGTCCACAGGCGACGGCAGCCTGACGGCTGGGGGCGGCGGACAATCGCGGACTGTATCATGGTGCGCCGCATCAATACTGACGGGCGTGTGCGGTCAATACGTACTTTCTTCTAGGCCCTCTCTATCAGGCAACCCCACCATGGCCAAGGTCTTTATCGACGGCGAAGCCGGCACCACCGGTCTGCAGATCCGCGAGCGGCTGCAGAACATGCCGCAGATCGAGCTCGTGAGCATCGCGCCCGAGCTGCGCAAGGACGTGAACGCCAAGCGTGAACTCATGGCCGGCGTCGACCTCGTCGTGCTGTGCCTGCACGACGACGCGGCGCGCGAGTCGGTCGCGCTGATCGACCAGCTGTCGGGCAAGAAGCCCAAGATCATCGATGCCTCGACCGCGCACCGCGTGGCGCCGGGCTGGGTGTTCGGCTTCCCCGAACTGGTCGAAGGCCACTGGCAGGCCGTGGCCCGGGCCGACCGCGTGGGCAACCCCGGCTGCTACGCCACCGGCGCGATCGCCATGGTGCGTCCGCTGGTCGACGCGGGCCTGCTGCCGGCCGACTTCCCGATCGCGCTGCCCTCGGTCAGCGGCTACTCGGGCGGCGGCCGGACCATGATCGAGGCCTACGAGAAGGGCGAAGCCCCGCTGTTCGAGACCTACGCACTGGGCCTCACGCACAAGCACATCCCCGAAATCATGAAATACACCGGCCTCACGCAGCGCCCGGTGTTCATCCCCTCGGTCGGCAACTTCAAGCAGGGCATGCTGGTCCAGCTGCCGCTGCACCTCGACCTGCTGCCCGGCAAGCCGAAGGCCGGCGACCTGCACGAGGCACTGGCCGCGCACTATGCGAAGAGCAACACGCCCGAGCAGTTCGTGAAGGTGCTGCCGCCCACCGCGGACGGCAAGCTCGACGCGCTGGCGCTCAACGACACCAACCAGCTCGAGATCCGCGTGTTCCCGAACGAGGACCATCGCCATGCCGTGGTGATCGCGCGCCTCGACAACCTCGGCAAGGGCGCGAGCGGCGCCGCGGTGCAGAACCTCCAGCTGATGCTGTCGCTCTGAGGCGCTGCCTCTTTCGCTGAAAATTCCGCTGAAAAGGCGCCGGCTCCCCGGCGCCTTTTTCGTTTCAGCTCACCAGCCAGAGCCCCGTGCCGAACAGCGCCGCATGCAGTGCGAGCACGATCCAGAACGGCTTGCGCGAGGGCGTCGACATCTCCTGCAGCGTCTCGTGGATGCGCCGCGTGATCAGCGCGCGCAAGGCCGGGTCCTGCGCGGGCGCCGCGCCGCCCTGCGCCACGGGCAGCTGCGGCTCGCCCTGCGCGGCGCGGCCCTGCTGCCACTCGGCCAGCATCTCGTTGAGCGGCAGCCGGTTCAGCACGAAGGCGATCACCGCCCGCACCGCCTTGCCGTCGCCGAGCACCGGCGCGAGCTGCGCGCTCAGCGCATCGACCGAGAGCCAGTCGCTCGCGCGCCGCAGCGCACCGTGGGTGCGCGGCATCGATTCGATGCGCCCGGCGATGGCATCGCCCAGGCGCTGCGCCACGGCCTCGCCGCGCGCGGCCACCAGGTGCCGCATCGCGCGCGTGCGGCCCTGCGACACACCGAGGATCACGTACACGCCCATGAACAGCGCCAGCAGCACGGCCACCAGCAGCGGCGGCGAGAACAGCAGCGCCAGCAGCGCGCCGGCGCCGCCCGCGCGGGCGCCGGGCATGCCGGGGCCGCTCAACTGGCTCACGTAATAGAAGAAGGCGCCGCCCCCGAGCAGCGCGCCGAAGAAGACGCCTTTGGCGACCGAGCCGACGAAGGCGGCGCCAGCGCGGGCGCCGGTGCGCACCAGTGACGGGGATCTGGTGGGTTCCGAAGACATCTGCGACTCCTCCTCGTTGTATGAAGTCGCGGATCATGCCATCGGCTAGCCGCGGGCCCGCCCGATCGGCCGCTCAGCCGGCCGGCGCCTCGAGCAGCGCCTGCAGCGCGCGCAGGTCGCGCGCGATCCATTCGGCGTCGTGCGCGAAGGCCGCGTCGTCCATGTGCGGCTGGCGCAGCAGCGTGAGCTGCAGCTCGCAAACACCGGGCGCCACGCTTATGACGCGGAACGGCATGTAGACCTCGGGCACGCCCGCGGGCGCCACCCAGTGGTCGAGCACGCCGAACTCGTTGGGCGGCGCGAAGCGCAGCACCGCGCGGCCGCCGGGCGTGGTCGCGACCCAACGCTCGCCCTCGCCCTCGCCCTCGCGCGCCAGCGCGCCATCGGCCAGGCCGCTGGCCCATTCGGGCAGCCGCGCGGGATCGGCCGCCAGCGCATGGGCCGTGCGCCAGTCGCAGGCCACGCGCTGCGTGATCACGCGGGACAGTTCATTCGAGTTCATCGATGTCGCTCCTCAGCACCTTGGCCGCCACCGCGGCCGAAAAGCCCCGCGCCATCAGGAAGCGGGCCTGGCGGGCGCGCTCCTTGGGATCGGCGGGCGGGGCGTCGAAGCGGCGGCGCCAGAGCGCGGCCGCGCGTTCGAGCTCGCTGCCCTGCAGCCCGGCCACCGCCTGCGAGATCGCTTCGGCGCCGATGCCCTTGGCCTGCAGCTCCTGCCGCACGCGCGCCGCGCCGAGCCGGCCCGCGCGCTGGTGCAGCACCGAGGCGACCACGCGCTCCTCGTTGATGAAGTCCTTGGCCGCGAGTTCGTCGAGCGCGGCCTTGAGCGTGCCCGGCTCTTCCTCGTAGCGCGCCAGCTTGCGCTCGAGTTCGCTGCGCGAATGCTCGCGCTGGCTCAGCAGGCGCAGCGCGCGGCCCTTGAGGGAAGGAGCATCGAATGCCATCGGAAATGCGGGAGCGGAAAAGAAAAACGGGGCGACCGCAGGCGCCCCGCTCGCGTGCATCGGCCGGTTATTCGGCCGCGCCGGTCGCGTCCGCCGCCAGCAGCGGGATGCCCAGCGATTCGCGCACCTTGTTCTCGATCTCGCGCGACAGCTCGGGATTCTCGCGCAGGAACTCGCGCGCGTTGTCGCGGCCCTGGCCGATCTTCTCGCCGTTGTAGGCATACCAGGCGCCCGACTTGTCGATGATCTTGGCGGTCACGCCCATGTCGATGATCTCGCCCTCGCGGCTGATGCCCTCGCCGAACAGGATGTCGAACTCGGCGGTCTTGAACGGGGGCGAGACCTTGTTCTTCACCACCTTGACCTTGGTTTCGTTGCCGATGGCCTCGTCGCCCTTCTTGATGGTGCCGATGCGGCGGATGTCCAGGCGCACCGAGGCGTAGAACTTCAGCGCGTTGCCGCCGGTGGTGGTTTCGGGCGAGCCGAACATCACGCCGATCTTCATGCGGATCTGGTTGATGAAGATGACCATGCAGTTGGTCTTCTTGATCGTGGCCGTGAGCTTGCGCAGCGCCTGGCTCATCAGGCGGGCCTGCAGGCCGGGCAGCGAGTCGCCCATCTCGCCTTCGATTTCGGCCTTGGGCGTGAGCGCGGCGACCGAGTCGACCACGATCAAGTCGACGGCGCCCGAGCGCACCAGCGAGTCGACGATCTCGAGCGCCTGCTCGCCGGTGTCGGGCTGGCTGATCAGCAGGTCGGACAGGTTCACGCCGAGCTTCTGGGCGTACTGCACGTCGAGCGCGTGTTCGGCGTCGACGAAGGCGCAGGTGCCGGCCTGCTTCTGCATGGCGGCGATGACCTGCAGCGTGAGCGTGGTCTTGCCCGAGGATTCGGGACCGTAGATCTCGACCACCCGGCCGCGCGGCAGACCGCCGACGCCCAGGGCGATGTCGAGGCCCAGCGAGCCGGTGGAGACCACCTGGATGTCCTCGAGCGCCTCGCCTTCGCCGAGCCGCATGATCGTGCCCTTGCCGAACTGCTTTTCGATCTGGGCCAGCGCGGCCTGGAGGGCCTTGGCCTTTTCGGTGTTGGCGCCTGCGATGCTCGAGCCCTTGACGACTGCGTCCATGTGAAAAACTCCTTGAAGATCAACGGGTTGTGTACTGTCGGATCCATCTGCTTTTAACCACAGCCTGGATGCTTGAACAGTAGTGTAGGGGCGGATGGATTCGAGTGAACCCATTTTTTGGTCAGTTTGCTTTACCATTCGGCGCCGTGAGCGACACCCCCTTTCCCCTCGATCCCGATGCCTGGCGCCAGACCCACCTGGGCCGGCTGCTCGGCCATGCGATGCGGCGCTTCGACGAGCGCGTGCTTGCGCTGATGGCGCACGACGTCGACGTGCCGCTGGCGCTGTCGAACCTCGCGGCGCGCGCGCAGGTGAGCGCGGCCCACGTGCACATCACGCGCCACCTCGCGCGCGAGGGATCGCGCCTGACCGAGCTCGCCGAGCGCGCCGGCATGACCAAGCAGGCCATGGGCGCGCTGGTCGACCAGTGCGAAGCCTGGGGGCTGGTCACGCGCGGGCCCGATCCGCTCGATGCGCGCGCGCGGCGCGTGCTGTTCACGGCCGACGGCCTGGCCTGGCTCGAAGCCTTCCGCCAGGCGGTGACGCAGGCCGAGCGCGAGTTCCGCGCCAGCGTGGGCGACGAGGTCGCCACCGTGGTAACCATCGGTCTGGAAGCCTATACGGCGGGCTAGACTCCAGCCCCAGCGGAGACAACGTGCAAAGGCGCCGCCCACGGCGCGAACCGGGCTGGAGGTGGCTATGCGGATACTGATTGCCGAGGACGACAAGGTGCTGGCCGATGCACTGCTGCGCAGCCTGCGTACCTCGGGGGCCGCCGTCGATCACGTGGCCAACGGCTCCGAGGCCGACACCGCGCTCATGACGCACAGCGAGTTCGACCTGCTGATCCTCGACCTCGGCCTGCCCAGCCTGCACGGCATCGAGATCCTCAAGCGGCTGCGCGCGCGCGGTTCGCAGCTGCCGGTGCTGGTGCTGACCGCGGCCGACAGCGTGGAGGAGCGCGTCAAGGGCCTGGACAACGGCGCCGACGACTACATGGCCAAGCCCTTCAGCCTGCAGGAGCTCGAGGCGCGCGTGCGCGCCCTCACGCGCCGGGGCATGGGCACCACCAGCAACGCGATCCGGCACGGCCCGCTGATCTACGACCAGGCCGGCCGCGTCGCCACGCTCGACGGCAAGATGGTCGAGCTGTCGGCGCGCGAGCTGGGCCTGCTCGAGGTGCTGCTGCAGCGCGCGGGCCGGCTGGTCAGCAAGGACCAGCTGGTGGAGCGCCTGTGCGAATGGGGCGAGGAAGTCAGCCTCAACGCGATCGAGGTCTACATCCACCGCCTGCGCAAGAAGATCGAGAAGGGCCCGGTGCGCATCGCCACCGTGCGCGGGCTCGGCTACTGCCTCGAAAAGATCCAGTGACGCGCGCGCGGCCGCCGGGCGCGGCGGGTCCGGTCCGATGAAACTCTTCCAGCGCGCGCAGCGCTCCCTGTTCGGCGAGATCCTCGACTGGATGCTCACGCCGCTGCTGCTGCTGGTGCCGGTCAGCATCGGCGTGACCTGGCTGGTGGCGCAGGGCATCGCGAGCGCCTCCTTCGACCGCGTGCTCACGCACAACATCGAGACGCTGGCGCGCACGGTCTCGCTGCAGAAGGACAGCCCGCGCTTCGTGCTGCCGCAGCCGACGCGCGAGATCCTGCGCGGCGACGACACCGACCGCGTGTACTACCAGCTGCTCGACAGCCACGGCGCGCTGCTCAGCGGCGAGCACGACGTGCCGCATCCCAGCCTCGACGAACCGCCGGCCCTCGGCCAGGTCCAGCTGCGCGACGGCGAGATGAACGGCAAGTCGGTGCGCGTGGCCTGGGTCTGGCTGGCCGGCGACGCGCCCGATGCGCCGCCCGCGCTGCTGCAGGTGGCCGAGACGCGCCAGAAGCAGTCGCTGCTGGCGGCCGACATCATCAAGGGCGTGCTGCTGCCGCAGTTCGCGATCCTGCCGCTCGCGGTGCTGCTGATCTGGCTGGCGCTGGTGCGCGGCATCAAGCCGCTGTCGGTGGTGGAGGCGCGCATCCGCGAGCGCCGCCCCGGCGACCTGAGCCCGCTCGACGAGTCCTCGGTGCCGCTCGAGGTGGTGCCGCTGGTGTCGTCGGTCAACGAGCTGCTCGACAAGCTCAACGATTCCATCGACACGCAGAAGCGCTTCCTGGCCGACGCGGCGCACCAGCTCAAGACGCCGCTCGCGGGCCTGCGCATGCAGGCCGACCTGGCGCAGCGCGAGAACGCCAATGCCGACGAGCTCAAGCAGTCGCTCAAGCAGATCGGCCGCGCCAGCGTGCGCGCCACCCACACGGTGAACCAGCTGCTGTCGCTGGCGCGCGCCGAGGGCAACAGCGCCGGCGCCCATCGCCAGCCCTGCGACCTGGCGCGGCTCACGATCGAGGTGGTGCGCGAAGCGGTGCCGCGCGCGATCGAGAAGCGCATCGACCTCGGCTACGACGGCCTCGATCCCGGCTCGCGCGGCGTGGTGCTCGAGGGCAACCCGACCCTGCTCAAGGAGCTGGTGCGCAACCTGGTCGACAACGCGATCAACTACACGCCCTCGCGGCCCGAACGCACCGGCGTGATCACCGCGCGGGTGCTGGCCGATCCCTTCGGCCGGGTGCTGCTGCTGCAGGTGGAGGACAACGGGCCGGGCATTTCGGAGGCCGACCGCGAGCTCGTGTTCGAGCCCTTCTACCGCGTGCTGGGCAACGAGGCCGACGGCTCGGGCCTGGGGCTGCCGATCGTGCGCGAGATCGCGAACCAGCACCATGCGCAGGTGACGCTCGAGGACGCGCATCCCGAGCGGCAGCCGCCGGGCGCGCGCTTCACGGTGCGCTTCGAGAGCGCGCCGGCCTGAACCGTCGATCTATCGCGCGTTGGGACTCGAGGCACCAGCCTTCGGCGGCTCGGCGCGGATCTGCAGATATTCGGGATGGATCTGCCGCGCGAGGCGCTGCGGATCGCGCTCGTCGAGCCCCGCCGGCGCGAGGCCGAAGCCCGCGAGGTCGCCGCGCGACCACAGCCAGTAGCCGCCGTTGAGGACCAGCAGGGCGATCACGACCAGGCGCAGCGGCATCGCGGCGTCCGGTTTCAGAGCGCCATGCCGCGCGGCCGCACGCTGACCTCGTCGCTGACGATGGCCTGCAGGCCCTCGGCCGTGCGCACCTGCAGCTCGCCGGTCCACGAGACGCCCTCGCACAGGCCCGCGCGGCCGTCGCTGAGCACCACCTCGCGCCCGCGCAGCACGTCGCGCGCAGCGAAGCGCTCGGCGAACGGCGCGAAGCCGCGCGCGCCGAATGCGAGCACGTCGCGCACCAGCGGCGGGATCAGCTCGGCCAGCACCGCGGGCGAGGTGGCGTCGGGGCGCCATTGGCGCACCCAGGCGGGTGGCGTGCGCATGCCCTCGGCATCGCGCGCGCCGATGTTCACGCCGATGCCGATGACCACGTAGCGCGACGACGATGCACCACCGCCGTGCGGCAGCGCGGTCTCGATCAGGATGCCCACGAGCTTGCGCTCGTCGACCCAGAGGTCGTTGGGCCACTTGAGCCCGAGCCTGGCCGCGCCCGTGGGGTCGAGGTTCTCGGCCAGGCTGACGCCGACCGCGAGCGAGAGCCCCGACCAGTCGGCCGGCGCGAGCGGCAGGCCCAGCGAGAAGGTCAGCGACGGCGCGACATCGTCGCCGGGCTGCTGCGCGCTCTGCCAGGGCCGGCCGAGCCGGCCGCGGCCCGCGGTCTGGCGCTCGGCCACGAGCAGCACGGGCTCGGTCCGCCCGGCGCGCGCGCGCCGCATGAGTTCGGTGTTGGTGGAATCGATCTCGCCGACCACCTCGGCCGCGAAGCCCGGCAGCAGGGGAGCGAGCGCCGCGGCGATCCGCTCCTCGTGCCACTGCAGGGCGCTGCCGCCGGCGGCCATGTTCAGAGCCCGCCGTTGCCGGCCGCGGGAGCGGTTTCGGCGGCAGCCTCGGCCTTCTTCGGCTTGTCCTTCTTTTTGCCGTCCTTCTTGTCCGCTTTCTTTTCCGACTTCTTCCCGGATTTCTTCTCGGACTTTTTCTCGGCCTTCTTGTCGGCCTTTTTCTTCTCGGCCTTCTTCGCTTCCTTATTCTTCGCCTTCTTCTTTTTCTTCTTGTCCTCTTCCTCGTCGTCCTTCGGCGTGAGCAGCGTGCCGCGGCATTGCTCGGAGCCGCAGTAGCACGGGAACTCGGACAGCAGCTTCTCGGTGTACGGCTCGTCGATGATCAGGCCGTAGTCGTAGTTGAGTTCCTCGCCGGCCGCGATGTTGCGCAGCGCCTTGATATAAACGCGCCCATCGACCTCGTCGGCCTCGCAGTTCGGCTCGCACGAGTGATTGATCCAGCGGGCCGCATTGCCGTCGACGTTGCCGTCGATCACGCGCCCGTCGTCGATATGGAAGTAGAAAGTGTGATTCGGCTGGGCCGGATCGTGCGGATGGCGGCGCAGCGCCTCCTTCCACGTGATGATCTCGCCCTTGTATTCGATGATCCGCTCACCTTCGGCCAGGTCCTGCACCGCGAACACGCCGTTCCCGTGAACGGAGGAACGCCGCGTCTGGATTCGGCGGGCGTTGGAAAGTGGGGATTTGGAAGGCATCGCCGAAGTCTGTTAGTTTGAATATGCACACATGCGCGTGCGCGTGTGCGCACGCGAGAAGCCGCCGAGTATAGAGAGAGCCCATGGCACTGCGCGCATGGCCCGCGAGCCGGCTTGGCGAAACAGTTGAGAGAGCACAGATGACGAAGACATTGGTTATTGCAGAAAAACCGTCGGTGGCGCAGGACATCGTGCGTGCGCTCACGCCGGTGGCCGGCAAGTTCGACAAGCACGACGAGCACTTCGAGAACGACCAGTACGTCGTGACCAGTGCCGTCGGCCACCTGGTGGAAATCCAGGCGCCCGAGGAGTTCGACGTCAAGCGCGGCAAGTGGAGCTTCGCCAACCTGCCGGTGATCCCGCCGCACTTCGACCTCAAGCCGGTGGACAAGACCAAGACCCGCCTCAACGCGGTGGTCAAGCAGGCCAAGCGCAAGGACGTGACCCAGCTCGTGAACGCCTGCGACGCGGGCCGCGAGGGCGAACTGATCTTCCGCTTGATCGAGCAGTACGCCGGCGGAAAGACGGGCCTGAACAAGCCGGTGCGGCGGCTGTGGCTGCAGTCGATGACGCCGCAGGCGATCCGCGACGGCTTCGACTCGCTGCGCACCGAGAAGCAGATGCAGGGCCTGGCCGATGCCGCGCGCTCGCGCTCCGAGGCCGACTGGCTGGTGGGCATCAACGGCACGCGCGCGATGACGGCCTTCAACTCGCGCGACGGCGGCTTCTTCCTCACCACCGTGGGCCGGGTGCAGACGCCCACGCTGTCGGTGGTGGTCGAGCGCGAGGAGCAGATCCGCAAGTTCGTCTCGCGCGACTACTGGGAAGTGCACGCCAGCTTTCTCGCGGAAGCCGGCCACTATCCGGGCAAGTGGTTCGACCCGGCCTGGAAGAAGGCCAACGCGCCGCTGCTGGCCAGCGGCGAGCCCGACCCCGAGCAACGCGCCGACCGGATCTGGAACGAGCGCGACGCGCTCGCCATCGCGCAGGCCGCGCGCGGCAAGCCCGCCAGCGTCACGGAAGAAAGCAAGCCCACCACCCAGGCCTCGCCCCAGCTGTTCGACCTGACCTCGCTGCAACGCGAGGCCAACAGCCGCTTCGGCTTCTCGGCCAAGACCACGCTGGCGCTGGCCCAGAGCCTGTACGAACGCCACAAGGCACTGACCTACCCGCGGACCGACTCGCGCGCCCTGCCCGAGGACTACCTGCCGGTGGTCAAGCAGACCATGGGCATGCTCGCCACCAGCGGCATGCGCCACCTCGCGCCGTTCGCGCAGCAGGCGATCGACCAGAACTACGTGAAGCCGAGCAAGCGCATCTTCGACAACGCGAAGGTGTCGGATCACTTCGCGATCATCCCGACCCTGCAGGCGCCCAGCGGCCTGTCGGAAGCCGAGCAGCGACTCTACGACTTCGTGGTGCGCCGCTTCCTGTCGGTGTTCTTCCCGAGCGCCGAATACCAGGTCACGACCCGCGTCAGCACGGTGGCGCAGGCCGGCAGGAACTACGCCTTCCGCTCCGACGGCAAGGTGCTGGTCAAGCCGGGCTGGCTCGCGATCTACGGCAAGGAAGCCGTCAGCGACGACGACGAGAAGGACGGCAAGAACCTGGTGCCGGTGAAGCCCGGCGAAATGGTGCTGGCCGAGACCGTCGACACCAAGGGCCTGAAGACGCGCCCGCCGGCGCGCTACTCCGAAGCCACGCTGCTCGGCGCCATGGAAGGCGCGGGCAAGACCATCGACGACGAGGAACTGCGCGAGGCCATGCAGGAGAAGGGCCTGGGCACGCCCGCCACGCGCGCGGCCACCATCGAAGGCCTGATCGCCGAGAAGTACATGCTGCGCGAGGGCCGCGAGCTGATCCCGACCGCCAAGGCGTTCCAGCTCATGACGCTGCTGCGCGGCCTCGGCGTGGAGGAACTCTCCAAGGCCGAGCTCACCGGCGAGTGGGAATACAAGCTCGCACAGATGGAGAAGGGCTCGCTGAGCCGCGACGCCTTCATGCGCGAGATCGCGGCGATGACCGAGCACATCGTCAAGAAGGCCAAGGAGTACGACCGCGACACCGTGCCCGGCGACTACACGACCCTGGCCACGCCCTGCCCCAACTGCGGCGGCGTGGTGAAGGAGAACTATCGCCGCTACGGCTGCACCGGCAAGAGCGGCACGGGCGAGGACGCCTGCGGCTTCTCGTTCGGCAAGTCGCCGGCCGGGCGCACCTTCGAGGTCGCCGAGGCCGAGGCGCTCCTGCGCGACAAGCACATCGGACCGCTCGAGGGCTTCCGCTCCAAGGCCGGCTGGCCCTTCACCTCCGAGATCATCCTCAAGTACGACGAGGAGGCGAAGAACTGGAAGCTGGAGTTCGACTTCGGCGACGACAAGAACGAGGACAGCGGCGAGATCATCGACTTCAGCGAGCAGGACACGGTCGGCCCGTGCCCGATCTGCGGCGCGCCGGTGTTCGAGCACGGCAGCAACTACGTCTGCGAGAAGTCGGTGCCGACCCAGGCCCAGCCCACGCCGAGCTGCACCTTCAAGACCGGCAAGATCATCCTGCAGCAGCCGGTGGAACGCGCGCAGATGGAGAAGCTGCTGGCCACCGGCAAGACCGACCTGCTCGACAAGTTCGTCTCGATGCGCACGCGCCGCGCCTTCAAGGCCTTCCTGACCTGGAACGCGGAAGAAGGCAAGGTGACCTTCGAGTTCGCGCCACGCGAGGGCGGCAGCAAGTTCCCGCCACGCAAGACCTTCGGCAAGGCCGCGCCGGCCGGCAAGACCGCGGCCGCCAAGAAGGTGGCGGCGAAGAAGGCGCCCGCGGCCAAGAAGGCACCGGCCGAGAAGAAGGCGCCGCGCAAGACCGGCGCCGGCCTCAAGCCCAGCGACGCGCTCGCCGCGGTGATCGGCAACGAGCCGGTGGCGCGCACCGAGGTGGTCAAGAAGCTCTGGGACTACATCAAGGCCAACGGCCTGCAGGACGCGAAGGACAAGCGCTCGATCAATGCCGACGCCAAGCTCAAGCCGGTGTTCGGCAAGGACCAGGTGACGATGTTCGAGCTCGCGGGCATCGTGGGCAAGCACCTCACGGCGCTCTGAGCCATGCGGCGCAGACGCTTCGCAGGCACGGCCGCCGCCCTTGCATTGGCGCTGCTGTCCGCCTGGACCCCGGCCCAGGCCGCCGACTGGCCCGACAAGCCCGTCAAGCTGGTGGTGCCCTTCCCGCCCGGGCAGGCCACCGACATCTTCGCGCGCGCGCTCGCCGAACAGCTCGGCCGCCGGCTGGGCCAGCCGGTGATCGTCGACAACAAGGCCGGTGCGGGCAGCAACATCGGCACCGAGTTCGTGGTGCGTTCGGCGCCCGACGGCTACACGCTGGTGGTGGCCGGCAGCGCGATGGCGGTCAACCAGACGCTGTACGCCAAGCCCGGCTTCGACCCGCGCCGCGACCTCGTGGGCATCTCGCTGATCGCCAAGGTGCCGCTGGTGTTCCTCGCCACGCCCGAGAGCGGCATCCGCACGCTGGGCGAACTCACCGCGCGCGCCAAGGCCGAGCCCGGCCGGCTCAGCTATGCGAGCGCCGGCATCGGCGGCACGCAGCATCTGTCGGGCGAGATGTACAAGTCGGCGGCGCATGTGTTCATCACGCACATTCCGTACCGGGGCAGCGGGCCCGCGCAGGCCGACTTCCTCGGCAACCAGGTGCCGCTGATGGTCGATTCGGTGACCGCCGCGCTGCCGCACATCAAGGCCGGCAAGGCGATCCCACTGGCCGTGACCTCGGCCACGCGCTCCTCGCAGCTGCCCGATGTGCCCACCGTGCGCGAGAGCGGCGTGGCCGGCACGCGCGACTTCGAAGCCGTGGGCTGGCTCGGCCTGATGGCGCCGCGCGGCACGCCACCCGAGGTGCTGGCACGCCTGAACCGCGAGGTGACCGAGATCCTCAAGAGCGAGCAGATGGCGCGCTTCATGCGCGAGCGTGGCTCGGAGCCGGCGCCCACCACCGGGCCCGAGTTCGACCGCTTCGTCGCGAGCGAGATCGGACTCTGGGGCGCGGCCGTCAAGGCCTCGGGCGCGAAGCCCGAATAGGCTGCGGCGCGATCAGGCCGGCGTGAAGTCGGTCGACAGCGACAGCGATTCCCACGCGCGCAGTTCCTCCTGCAGCGCGGCCAGCTTCTCGCGCACCGCCTTCACCGCGTCGCTGCCCAGCAGCAGGTGCGCGGGCGGCGTCGGCGCTTCGACGATGCGCAGCATGGCGCGCGCGGCCTTCACCGGATCGCCCGCCTGCTTGCCGCTGCGCGCCAGCCGCGCCGCGCGCACCGGGCCCAGCACGGGTTCATAGTCGGCGATGGTCTGCGGCGCGCGCACCATCGAGCGGCCGGCCCAGTCGGTGCGAAAGCCGCCGGGCTCCACGGCCGTGACATGGATGCCGAAGCCCGCCACTTCCTTGCCGAGCGCCTCGGAGAGACCCTCGAGCGCGAACTTGCTGCCGTGGTAGATGCCGAGCCCCGGGAAGGTGACGATGCCGCCCATCGAGGTGATGTTGAGGATGTGGCCGCGGCGGCGCGCGCGCATGAAGGGCAGCACGGCCCGGGCGACGGCGACCGCGCCGAACACGTTGACCTCGAACTGGCGGCGCAGCGCGTCGAGCGAGGATTCCTCGAGCGTGCCCTCGTGGCCGTAGCCGGCGTTGTTGACCAGCACGTCGATGGCGCCGATGCCGGCCTCGACCTCGGCCACCACGCGCTCGACCTCGTCGTGGCGCGTCACGTCGAGCAGGCGGCCGAAGGAGCGGCCGGGCTGCAGCGCGTCGAAGGCGGCGCGCGCGGCCTCGTCGCGCAGGGTGCCGACCACGCGGTGGCCGGCGGCCAGCGCCTCCTGCGCGAGCGCGCGGCCGAAGCCGGTGCTCACGCCGGTGATGAACCAGGTGCGCTGGGGTGAGGAAGAAGCGGGAGCGGATGTCATGACGGTGTTCTCTGGGTGTTGTGTGCCCTGAATGTGCGCCCGGCTTGCGCCTTTGATAAGCCGCCCGGCGAGCGAAGCGGCTTGCAGTTTTTCTTCAAGATCGCGCACCGCGGGAACCCGGCATGCCGCAGCGGCACCAACGACAAGACCCCGCGCGCGGGGTCTTGTTACATGCGCGCCATGATGCGCGGCCTATAGTCGTTCGATCCACCCCTGGGACAGATTCCATGAAGTCATTGATTGCCACCGCCTTCGCCCTCGCCATGGGCTTCTCGCTCGCGGGCTGTGCCTCGTCCTCGCGCACCGCCGATGCCGGCGGCACCGCGTCGTCGGGCAGCGGCGTGACGGTGTTCGGCACCGTCGACGCCGGCGTCAGCGGCTACTCGACCAAGTCCGAGCGCCGCTGAACCGGCGCGGCGCTCAGCGGCGGCGCCGCAGCAGCGCCTGCTGCAGCACGCGCGCCGCGCGGTCGCGGATCTTGCCGGGCGCGCCGCGCAAGGTGGTCTTCGGCGCCACCTTGGCGGTGGCGCAGGCCCACAGGAAGTCGTGCAGGATCGGCGTGTCGTCCACGGTCTCGGTGCTGCCGTACTTGTGGAATTCGGGATGCCACTGCGTGGCCGCGATGTAGCTGCGGCCGCGCTCGGGCCGGCGGCGGATCGCCTCGGCCACCCGGTCGGGCAGGCTCCAGGCCTCGACCTCGAAACCCGGCGCGAGGTCCTTCACGCCCTGGTGATGGATGCTGTTGACGCGCGCGGTCTGCACCTCGGGATAGAGCTTCGCGAGGCGCGTGCCGGGCACGATGCCGATCTGGTGGAAGTTCTGGTCGTAGGTCACCGGGTCGCGGTGGCGCAGCGTCTCGGGATGGCCATGCTGCTCCTCGATGTCCTGGTAGAGCGTGCCGCCGAAGGCCACGTTGATGAGCTGCAGCCCGCGGCACACGCCGAAGATCGGCTTGCCGGCCTGCTCGAAGGCCTCGACCAGCGCGAGGTCGTAGAGGTCGCGCAGGCGGTCGCCGATCCAGGCGTCCTTCAGCGGCACCTCGCCGTAGCTGCCGGGCCAGACGTCGGCCCCGCCGTGCATCACCACGCCGTCGAGCCACTCGGCGTAGTGCGACAGCTTGGTGTCGCCGCGCGCGGTCTCGCCCGTGGGGCAGGGCACCATCACCACCATCGCGCCGGCCGACATCAGCCAGTGGGCGATCGACTGCTCGACGTACTGCAGGGTCTTGTTGGTGAACAGCGAGCGCGCCGGATCGGCGTGCGAGAAGCAGGCGGACAAACCGATCTTGAGTCGGGCGGAGACGGGCTGGGGCATCTCGATGGGTTCCCTGTGAGCGAAATTCATTCTGCGCCCACCGAACTTCGGTCGTGTGTCAGCCGAACCCGCGAAGTATCCTGTCGGGCCCACAAGGAGACACCGCATGCAGACGATCAAGGGGCCCGCCATCTTCCTGGCCCAGTTCGCGGGCGATACCGCGCCCTTCAACTCGCTCGACGCGATCGCGGGCTGGGCCGCGGGCCTGGGCTACAAGGGCGTGCAGATCCCGAGCTGGGACGCGCGTCTGATCGACCTGAAGAAGGCCGCCGAGAGCAGGACCTATTGCGAGGAGATCCAGGGCACGCTGGCCGCGCACGGCCTGTCGATCACCGAGCTCTCGACCCATCTGCAGGGCCAGCTGGTGGCGGTGCATCCGGCCTACGACGCGGGCTTCGACGGCTTCGCGGCGCCCGAGGTGCGCGGCAATCCGGCGGCGCGCCAGCAGTGGGCGGTGCAGCAGCTGCACTACGCGGCGAAGGCCTCGGCCAACCTCGGCCTCACGGCGCACGCGACCTTCTCGGGCGCGCTGGCCTGGCCCTACCTGTACTCGTGGCCGCCGCGCCCGCCGGGACTGATCGAGGAGGCCTTCGACGAGCTCGCGCGGCGCTGGCGCCCGATCCTCGATGCCTTCGACGCGGTGGGCGTGGACGTGGGCTACGAGATCCATCCGGGCGAGGACCTGCACGACGGCGTGAGCTACGAGATGTTCCTCGAGCGCGTGAACAACCATCCGCGCGCCTGCCTGCTCTACGACCCGAGCCACTTCGTGCTGCAGCAACTCGACTACCTGGCCTACATCGACCACTTCCACGAGCGCATCAAGATCTTTCACGTGAAGGACGCCGAGTTCAACCCGACCGGCAAGCAGGGCGTGTACGGCGGCTTCCAGAAGTGGATCGACCGCGCCGGGCGCTTCCGCTCGCTGGGCGACGGGCAGGTCGACTTCAAGGCCATCTTCTCGAAGATGGCGCAGTACGACTTCCCGGGCTGGGCGGTGCTCGAGTGGGAGTGCTGCATCAAGCACCCCGAGGACGGCGCGCGCGAGGGCGCGAAATTCATCGCCGACCACATCATCCGCGTGGCCGACCGGGCCTTCGACGACTTCGCGGCCGGCGGTGTGGACGTGGCCGCCAACCGGCGCGTGCTCGGGCTCGACTGAGGCGGCCGCTCAGCGGTGCAGCGGGCAGCCGTTGCGCTCGCCGCGAAATTCCGACGAGGCCGCATAGGCCGCCTTGCGCGCACGCATCACGCCGCCCAGCGGCCGGTGCGCCGCGAGCGCATGCCAGGGACTGAAGGCCATGCCGTCGTCCATCTCGCGCGACAGTTCCTCGCTCCAGCCCGCCTGCGGCGGCGCCAGCACGCGCGCAATCGTCACGTAGGGACTGAGTTCCTGCGGCCATTCGACCGATGCGTCCTCGACCGGCATGCGCTCGAGGTCGACGCACAGCTGGGCCCGCAGTTCCCACTCGCCGCCGTGATCTCGCAGGAAGTCCATCACCGCCTCGCGCGTGCCGTCGGGCTTGCCGTCCAGGTGCAGTTCCGCCTTCTCGAGCGCGACCAGCGCCTCGGACACCGGCGCGAGCTGCAGCTTGGCGATGTGATCGCCGAAGCGGATCGGCACCTGGGTGAAGAAGGTGGCGCCCAGCGGATGGGTCAGCGGATGCGCGCCCAGCGCGACCAGCTTCGGGCTCGAGCCGCCCGCCACCTCGATCAGCTTCTCGATGCTCTGCAGCACGCCCGACAGCAGCAGCTTGCCGGTCGGCGCGCGGTCGGTGGTGGCCGCGAGCAGCTTGAGGCTGCGCAGGAAACCGCGCGCATCGGGCGCGACGAACACCGGGCCGTCGACGAACAGGAAGTCCTGCGTGGTCTGGTCCTCGGAGCCCTCGACGCGCTCGCCCTCGACGTCGAACACCTTGAGCGCCATGCCGCGCGGCAGCGAGATGCGGTCGTCGAGCACCTCGGCCGGCGGCGTCGACAGCCGCATCGCCGCGCGATGGCGCCCCGGCGTCGCGAACAGGCCCTGTGCGTAGGCGGGCGGCAGGCCCTCGGGCACGACGAGTTCGGCCTGCAGCAGGCCATGGCTCTTGGCGTGCACGGCGCGCATGGCATGACCGGCGTGCTCTGCCACGGTCTGCGCCATGTCGCGCAAGGTGGCGACCAGTTCGATCTGGGTCTGGGCCTCGTCCTCGCGCTCGGTCTCCACGGCGGGGTCGAAGCGCACGGGGGCGAGCGTTGGCGTGGGCGTAGCGGTTTGGTTCATGGTCGGGGCTCCTTGGGCATCCTGGGCCGAACCATTGAGCGCGGCGCGACCGGCGCGCGATGTAGGCCGTTGGCTCCCGTGGCTGCGCTCGACCGCCTGCACGGCAGGCCGCGTCAGCCGGCGCGCGCGAGTTGCGCCACGCGCCGGATCGCATCGTCGATGCGCGCGGTCTCGATCAGCCCGTAGCCGAAGGCCAGGCCCTCGGGCGCGTCGGCCACGCGCGGGTCGAAGGCATAGCGCGACAGCGGCGCCAGCGCGATGCCGGCCTCGGCCGCGCGCCGCGCCAGCGCCTCGGCGCGCAGCGGCGCATGCAGCCAGGCCGACAGGTGCAGGCCGGCCTGCGAGGGAATGGCCTCGAACAGGTCCGCGCCATGGCGCACCAGGGCCTCGAGCAGCGCGCGGCGGCGCTCGCCGTAGACCTTGCGCATCCTGCGGATGTGGCGCGCCAGGTGGCCCTCGGCGATGAAGTCGGCCAGCGCGTCCTGGCCCAGCACCGGGCTGTGCCAGTCGGCCAGCTCGCGCATGCGCACCAGCGCCGCGCGCGCCCACGGCGGCGCCACCACGAAGCCCAGGCGCAGCGCGGGAAAGAGGCTCTTCGAGAAGGTGCCCACGTAGCAGACCGAGTCGGCGCGGTCCAGCGTCTGCAGCGCGTCGAGCGGGCGGCCGGCGAAGCGGAATTCGCTGTCGTAGTCGTCCTCGATCACCACCGCCTGGCGCTCGCGCGCGAAGGCCAGCAGCGCGGCGCGCCGCGGCGTCGACATCGCGACGCCGGTGGGGAACTGGTGCGAGGGCGTCACGCAGATCACGCGCGCCTCGGCCGGCAGCCGGTCGACGCACAGGCCCTCGGCGTCGGTGGGCACGGGCACCACCTTCGCGCCCGCGGCCGCCAGGGCCTCGCGCAGCGAGGGATAGGACAGCTGCTCGACCGCCACCACCGTGCGCCCCGGCACCACGAGGATGCGCGCGAGCAGCCCGAAGGCCTGCTGCGCGCCGGCGGTGACGACGATGTCGTCGGCACCGCAGCCGACCGCGCGCGTGAAGGACACGTGGCGCGCGATCGCCTCGCGCAGCGCCGGCTGGCCGCGCGGGTCGGCGTACTGCGCCGCTTCGCCGCCGCCGCGCGCAATGCGGCGCAGCGCGCGGTCGGACAGCCGGCGCCAGATGTCGAAGGGTAGCGCACTCGCATCGGGCAGGCCGACGCGGAAATCGTCGCGCGCCGGGCGCTGCTGCAGCGTGGGCGGCAGGTCGGCGCCGGGCACGCGCGGCGGGACCAGGCGTGGATCGCGACGCGGCGCGGCGGCCTCGGTGGGCGCGGCGGTGCGCGGCGACCGGCCGCGACGCGAGGCCGGCAGGGTGTCGGCCACGTAGGTGCCGGCCCCGGGGCGGGCGACCAGATAGCCCTCGCTGAGCAGCAGGTCGTAGGCCGCCAGCATGGTGTTGCGCGACACGCCCAGGCGCTGCGCGAGCGCGCGCGTGGCGGGCAGGCGGGCGCCGGGCCGCAGCCGGCCGTCGAGGATGGCGGCGTGCAGCTGCCGGTGCAGCTCGCGCAGCAGTTCGCGCGAGCCGGCTGCGGGCAGCTGCAGGGACAGCTCGAAAAGTGGCTCCATGGAATTGGCGGATTGTGGTTCTTTTTGGGAACCAATCGCAAGCCTACGCTGGACCCCATCGAATGCTCGATGGAGAAACGCCATGCACCACGACCCCGCCCCCTCTTCTTCTGCCGCGCCCGAGCGCCTGCCGCCGAGCCTCGCCTGGCTCGCGCTCGGCGCCTTCGCGATCGGCACCGAGAGCTTCATCGTCGCGGGCCTGCTGCCCGTGCTCGCGGCCGACCTGCAAATCAGCCCCACGCACGCGGGCCAGCTCGTGCTGCTGTTCGCGCTCAGCTATGCGATCGGCTCGCCGCTGATGGCCGCGGCCTGCGCGCGCTTCGGCCGCCGGCCGCTGCTGGTCGCGAGCCTCACGGCCTTCAGCGTCCTGACACTGCTGGCATCGATGGCGCAGGGCTTCGGCCAGCTCGCGCTGGCGCGTCTCGCGCTGGGCCTGGTGGCGGGCGTGTTCGTGCCGACCGCGAGCGCGGTGGCGGCTTCGCTGGTGTCGCCCGCGCTGCGCGGCCGGGCGCTGGCGATCGTGACCGGCGGCGGCACGCTGGCGGTGGCGCTCGGCGTGCCGCTGGGCGCCTGGATCGCGGGCTGGGGCGGCTGGCGCACGGCCTACCTGCTGATCGCCGCGCTGGGCCTGGTCGCGACCGTGGGACTGGCGGCCGGGCTGCCGCGCCGGCTCGCGGTGGCGGCGCCCGCCGCATCGGGCGGCGCCGCCTTCGCCGTGCTGCGCGCGCCGGGCGTGCTGGCCGGGCTCGGCGTCAGCGTGCTCTGGACCACGGGCGGCTTCAGCTTCTACACCTACATCGCCCTGTTCCTCTCGCGCACGGTGGGCATCGGCCCCGAAGGCATCGGCGCGGTGTTCGTCGCCATCGGCGTGGCGGCGGCGCTCGGCACCGCCGCTGGCGGCTGGGCCACCGACCGCTTCGGCGCCGACCGGGTGGCACGCGGCTTCGCGCTGCTGCTGGTGGCGGTCCTCGGCGGGTTGTCGCTCGCGGCCCAGGCGCTGCCGGGCGGCCTGGCGCTGCCGACGGTGGTGGGCCTGGCGGCGCTGTGGGGTTTCGCGGGCTGGGGCTTCGGGCCGGCGCAGGCGGTGCGGCTGATCCGGCTGGCGCCCGAGCGCGCGCCGATGACACTGTCGCTCAACGCCTCGGCGATCTACCTCGGGATCGCGGCCGGCTCGCTGTTCGGCGGCGTGGCGATCGCGTGGTTCGGCGTGAGCGCCGTCGGCTGGGTGGGCGCGGCCTGCCAGTTGGCCGGCGTGCTGCTGCTGGCCCATGGCCGTTGGCGCGGCGGCGGCACGGTCGCGCGGGTCGGGGAGCCCGCGGCGGCCTGAGGGCTTTCAGCTACCCTTTTGATAGCAATATCGGACGATCTGTCGCGCGTTCGCGCCAGTCCCGGCCGAAACCTGAGCAACAGTCATGCCAGTCCGGTTAGAATGCCGGGTTCGTTTCGATACTACGACGAAGTCTTTTCTCGTCACCCCACCGGTTGGCCGATTGGCACCGAGGCCCCCTGAACCCGATTTGAAATCCCCGGGTTCCGCACCTCCCCCGCCAGGCACGCCGGTTCTTGCCGTGTGTTGGAGCGCCAGTTCCGGCGCCCATGATTGCCACCACGGTCTTCGTTCATGTTGAAGCGAGCAGAGCGCGTCCCCGCTGCGCCGTGTGTGTCGGCCGGCCGTCGCGCCTGAAACCAAACACGACGGATTTCATTCATATCCAACAGACAACGAAGATTCGAGGTAAAGCATGCCGAAGGAAGAACTGATCGAAATGAACGGCGCAGTGACCGAAGTCCTGCCCGATTCGCGCTACCGCGTCACGCTCGACAACGGTCACCAGCTGATCGCCTACAGCGGCGGCAAGATGCGCAAGCACCACATCCGCATCCTGGCGGGCGACAAGGTGTCGCTGGAACTCTCGCCCTACGACCTGACCAAGGGCCGCATCACGTTCCGCCACCTGGAACGCCGCGGTCCTCCGCCGTCGGGTCCCGGCGGCAACAACGGCGCCCAGCGCCGCTGAACGACCGGCAAGCGCCGACCGTCGCAGCCCCCGAGGGCCTTGCAGCACTGTCGCCCTGGCGGCGGGCTGCAAGGCCCTGATTTTTTGCTCCTCCGACTCTCCTCCAAGCTTCCGCCGGGCCTGCTGGCGGCCATGCCATGACCACCACCTCCCCCGACGATTTCGCCACCCTGCCGCTCGCACCGCAGATGCTGGCCAACCTCGCGCAGCTCGGCTATGCGCGCATGACGCCGATCCAGGCCGCGAGCCTGCCGGTCGCGCTGCTCGGCAAGGACCTGATCGCCCAGGCCAAGACCGGCAGCGGCAAGACCGCCGCCTTCGCGCTGGCGCTGCTGGCCAACCTCAATCCGCGCCGCTTCGCGGTGCAGGCGATGGTGCTGTGCCCCACGCGCGAACTGGCCGACCAGGTCACGACCGAGATCCGCCGGCTGGCACGCGCGGAAGAGAACATCAAGGTGGTCACGCTGTGCGGCGGCGTCGCGCTGCGCGGGCAGACCGCGAGCCTGGAGCACGGCGCCCACGTGGTGGTGGGCACGCCGGGGCGGATCATGGACCACCTCGAGCGCGAGAACCTCGTGCTCGACGCGCTCAACACGCTGGTGCTCGACGAGGCCGACCGCATGCTCGACATGGGCTTCTTCGACGACATCGTCACCGTGGCGCGCCAGTGCCCGAAGGAGCGCCAGACGCTGCTGTTCTCGGCCACCTATCCCGAGGGCATCGCCAAGCTCGCGCAGCAGTTCATGAAGGACCCGCAGCAGATCGCGGTGCAGGCCCAGCACACGGGCAGCGCGATCCGCCAGCGCTGGTACCAGGTCAAGGACGGCGAGCGGCTGCACACCGTGAGCCGGCTGCTCGACCACTTCCGCCCGGCCAGCACGCTGGCCTTCTGCAACACCAAGCAGCAGTGCCGCGACCTGGTCGAGGTGCTCAAGGCGCAGGGCTTCAGCGCGCTCGCGCTGTTCGGCGAACTCGAGCAGCGCGAGCGCGACCAGGTGCTGGTGCAGTTCGCCAACCGCAGCTGCTCGGTGCTGGTGGCCACCGACGTGGCGGCGCGCGGGCTGGACATCGCGCAGCTCGAGGCCGTGATCAACGTCGACGTGACGCCCGATGCCGAGGTGCACGTGCACCGCATCGGCCGCACCGGCCGCGTCGGCCAGCAGGGCGGCGCCGAGGGCCTGGCGCTGAACCTCGCGAGCATGGACGAGATGGGTTTCGTCGGGAAGATCGAGCAGCTGCAGAGCCGCGAATCCGAATGGCACGAACTGGCCGAGCTCACGCCCGGCAAGGGCGCGCCGCTCGCGCCGGCGATGGCCACGCTGCAGATCGTGGGCGGGCGCAAGGAGAAGATCCGCGCCGGCGACGTGCTGGGCGCGCTGACCGGCGACTGCGGCTATGCGAAGGAGCAGGTCGGCAAGATCAATGTCAACGAGTACTCGACCTACGTCGCGGTCGATCGCGGCATCGCCGCCGAGGCGGCGCGCAAGCTCAACGACGGCCGCATCAAGGGCAAGAGCGTCAAGGTCCGGCTGCTGGATCTCTGAGGTCGCCCGCGAGCGCCGCGGCGCCGCCGGCCGCCGAGGTCGGCGCGACCGGTGCGTCGAGCACCGGCACCGCGTCATCGGGCGGCGGGGCGAGGTCCTCGCGCAGCGCCAGCCGGTTCGCGAGCCGGAACGCCACCGTCACCGCGAGCACGCCGAAGATCGAGGCGCCCACCGCCTGCCCGATCAGCACGCCCGCAGCGCCGTACTGCGCACCCCACCAGACGAAGGGCACCGTGCCCACGGTCGCGCGGCCCCAGTTGAAGACCGTCGACAGCAGCGGATGGCCGAGGTTGTTGAACGAGGCATTGGCCACGAACAGCCCGCCCGCGAAGAAGAAGCTGGCCGCGAGCCAGCTGCAGAACAGCGCGATCAGCTCGGCCGAGACGCCGTCGGCCGAGAAGGCGCGGATCAGGACGTCCTGCCCCAGCGCCAGCACCGCCCAGGCCACCGCCACCGACACACCCATGACCAGCAGGCTGTCGCGCAGCCCCTGGCGCACGCGCCGGTACTGCCCGGCGCCGAGGTTCTGCGCCAGGATCGGCCCGACCGCGCCGCTCAGCGCATAGACCAGCCCGAAGGCCACCGGGCTCACGCGGTCGATGGTGGCGGCGCCGGCCACGGCCGCGGGCCCGAACTGCGCGATGCTGTGGGTGACGAAGGCGGCGCTCACCGGCGTCGCGAGATTGGTGAGCACCGCCGGCCCGGCCACCGCGGCCATCGCGCGGGTATCGGCGCCCAGCTGCTTCGGCTCGAAGCGGCCCAGCATGCGGTGCCGCACCGCCACGCCGTGCAGCCCGACCGCGGCCAGCGCCAGCCGCGAGAACACCGCGCTGACGGCCGCGCCGTCGAGCCCCATGTCGAAGCCGAAGATCAGGATCGGGTCGAGCACCGCGGTGACGAAGGCGCCGACCAGCGTGACCATCATCGCGCGCCGCGCATCGCCGACCGCGCGCAGCAGCGCCGAGCAGGCCATGCCCAGCCCGAGCAGCGGCATCGTGTGCACGGTGATCGCGAGGTAGCGCTGCGCGAAGCGCGCGGTCTCGCCCTCGGCACCCAGCGCATGCAGGGCCGGGCCGAGGAAGAAGGCGGTGCCGCTGCCCGCCACCAGCGAGATCGCCGCCATCAGCACCAGGCTCGCGGTGGCGATGCGACGCGCGTCGTGGGCGCGGCCCGCGCCCACGGTGCGCGAGACCACGGCCGCGATGCCGATCATCAGCCCGATGCACAGCGAGGTGTGGAAGAAGCCGACCACGCCCGCGAAACCCACGGCCGCGGCGATGGCTTTCTCGCCGAGCAGCGAGATGTAGAACAGGTTGATCAGGTCGACCGCGAACACCGCGATCAGGCCGATGGCGCCGGTGCCCGCCATCACGCAGACATGCCGCAGCAGCGAGCCCGTGACGAACCTCGGCCGGGCCATGTCTCCCCCCATTGCGCTTTCTGGCATGCAAAATCCTCGCTGTGGCCTAATTACGCCTTCGAACTTCACTTTTACCCGAGCTTTCCATGCCCAAGAAAATCCGTACCGAAGCCGACCGTCTCGCCAGCCCGAAGCCCGTGCCCCTGCCCGGCTTCACCCTGCCGCGCAACGGTGGCGGCCAGAAGGTCAGCCTCGAGCGCGGCACCGCGACGCGCAGCAAGAAGAACCCCGGCAAGCGCGCCAAGAAGGGCGGCTGATCCGGCCTTCGCCGCCACGGCCCGCCGGGCCGGTGGCGCGAAACCCCGACAAACGCGCCCGCGGGCGCGTTTCGTCGTTGATGGGGCCCCTGCCGCGGCTATGAGGCTTCGATGTCCGACGACAACCAGATCCTGATCCCGCCCTCGTTCTTCGCCGTCTACACCGACGCGCGGCAGCGGCTGCGCGAACCCATCGGCGTGGTGCGCGAGCGCTACGAGATCTGCGAGGACCTGGCCAGCCACCTGGTGGGCCATGCGCAGATCCAGCACCACACCGAGGTGCCGGTCGAGAGCGAGATCCTGGCGCGCATCCGTGCCGGCCTGGCCGTGCCCGAGGCGGGCCTGCAGCCGGCCGAGGCCGACTGGGTGGTGCAGCGGCTGGCCGAGCTGCTGGGCTGGCCCGGGCCCGAACCGGTACCGACCGAAGACTGAAGCCGGCGGCGCCGCCATGCTGCTCCAGGTCGGCGAACTCGCGCGGCGCACCGGGCTCACGGTGCGCACGCTCCACCACTACGACGCCATCGGCCTGCTCGCGCCCTCGGCGCGCTCGGAGGCCGGCTACCGGCTCTACGGCCCCGACGACATCGCGCGGCTGCACGCGATCCAGGCGCTGCGGCTGCTCGGGCTGCCGCTGGCCGAGATCGGCGGGCTGCTGGGCGCGGGCGGTGAGTCGCTGCCCGCGATCGTCGAGCGCCAGATCGCCGCGCTCGACCGGCAGATCGCGCAGGCCACGGCGCTGCGCGAGCGGCTCGCGCTGCTCGAACAGCGGCTGGCCGAGGGCGGCCGGCCCGACACCGGCGACTGGCTCGCGACGCTCGAGCAGATGAGCACCTACGGCCGCTACTTCAGCCCGGAGGAGATCCGCGCGCTGATGGCGAACTGGAAGGCCGTGGCGGACCAGTGGCCGCCGCTGATCGCCGAGCTGAGCGAGCGCATGGCGCGCGGCGTGCCGGCCGATGCGCTCGAGCTGCAGCCGCTGGCCGCACGCTGGATGACGCTGATGGGCCAGTGGATGGACGGCAACTACGACCTGATCGAGCGCTGGGGCGAGATGTACCGCAGCGAGCCGGTGGCACGGCGCGACGACGGCCCCTCGGCCGCGCTGATCGGCTACATCGAAGAGGCCATCGGATTGCGCATGGCCGCGCTGCTGCGTCACCTCGACGCCGAGGACTTCGCGCGCCTCGGCACGCCGCCCGACGCGGCCTGGCGCCGGCTCTCGGGCGAACTCGAGGCCCTGCAGGCCCGGGGCGCGGCGCCCGGCGACCCGGCCGTGCAGGCGATCGCGCGCGAATGGGCCGCGCTGTTCGATGCCTTCTGCGACCACGATCCCGGCATCGCGGCCCGGCTGATGCAGGCCATGGCCACCGAGCCCGTGCTGCAGGCCGCGGCGGTGACGCCGCCGCCGGTGCGCGAGCTGCTGCTGCGCGCCATGGCGACGCTGCGCGCGGCCTGAAAAAACACGCTCGCCCCTGCTTGACCCTGACGCTGCGTGAGGCCCAACAGTGGCCGCATGAACAACGCCAACACCCCTCCTTCCGGCACTCCTTCAGCCCCGCAACGGCTGCACGCGCTCGACAACCTGCGCGCCCTCATGATGTGGCTGGGCATCGTGCTGCACGTGGCCCTCAACCACCTCACCGTCGCGTCGCCGCTGCCCTGGCGCGACCCGCAGACCTCGCGCGTCGCCGACCTGCTGCTGCTGTTCATCCACAGCTTCCGCATGCCGGTGTTCTTCGTGCTCGCGGGCTTCTTCGTCGCGCTGCTGATCGAGCGGCGCGGCGCCGGCGCGATGCTGCGCAATCGCGCGTTGCGGCTCGCCCTGCCCTTCGCGCTGTTCTGGCCGCCGCTGTTCGTGCTGACCACGCTGCTCGCGATGGTCTACATCCACCTCACGGTGCGCGGCGTGCCAGGGCTCGATGCGGCGCTGGCGCCGCCGCGCCCGCCGGGCGGCTCGCCGTTCAACACGCTGCACCTGTGGTTCATCTACCAGCTGTTCTGGTTCTGCGTGCTGGCCTGGGCCGGCGCGAAGCTGGGCCGCTTCGTGCCGGCGCGGCTGCGCGCGGGCTTCGGGCACGGCTTCGCGCTGCTGGCACGCCGGCCCTGGGGCGTCCTGGTGCTGGCGCTGCCGCTGGCCGTGGCCGGGTCCTTCCACCCCACGGGCCTGGCGCCGCAGAGCGGCTCCTTCCTGCCGCCCTGGGGCGAGTGGGTGCACAGCGGCCTGTTCTTCGTGTTCGGCCTGTGCCTGCACGGGCGGCAGGAGCTGCTCGCCCGCTTCGCCGCGCGCTGCCAGGTCCTGGCACTCGCGGGCCTGGCCTTCTTCGGCGCGACGCTCGTGCTGCTGGGCGCCGCGCGCGGCACGACGCCGTTGCCGCATGCCGCCTTCTGGATCGCCTTCGCCTACGGCACCGCCGGCTGGCTCTGGAGCCTGGCGCTGATCGGCGCCTTCGTGCGCTGGCTGCCGCGGCGCAACGCCGTGCTCGACTACCTCTCGCGCAGCTCCTACTGGGTCTACCTGGTCCACATGCTCGGCACCGTCGGCTTCGGCGTCCTGCTGTTCCATGCGCCGCTGGGTGCGCTCGCGAAGATGGGCCTCAACATCGCCGCCACCTCGCTCGTGGCGCTCGCGAGCTACGAGCTGCTGGCGCGCCGCACGCCCATCGGCCGGCTGCTCAACGGTCAGCCCGAGGCGAAGCGCTCGAGCAGGAAGTCGACGAAGGCGCGCGTCTTCGCGGCCAGGTGACGCGAGGGATAGACGGCATAGACCGGCGTGCGGTCGGCCTCCCAGTCTTCCAGCACCGCCTCGAGCCGGCCCGCGGCCAGTTCCTGCGCGACGTAGATGCGCGGGATCAGGCTCAGGCCGAAGCCCGCGAGCAGCGCGTCGCGCACCGCGAGGCTGGAGCTGACCTTGTAGCGCCCGTCGACCGGCACCGCCACGCTGCGGCCGGCACGCCGGAAGGTCCACTTGTGGGCATGGCCCGAGAGCGTGAACTGCACGCAGTCGAAGGCCTTCAGGTCCTCGGGCCGCGCGGGCCGGCCGCGGGCGGCGAAATAGGCCGGCGCGCCGCACAGCACGTGGGTCATGGTCGTGAGCTCGCGCGCCACCAGGCTCGAGTCCTCGAGCCGGTCGCTGCCGCGGATCGCGAGGTCGTATCCGCCGCCGATCAGGTCGGTGCGCGCGTCCTGCAGGTCGAGCTCGAGCCTGAGGTTCGGATGGCGCTCCATGAAGGCCGGGATGCCGGGCGAGATGCAGGTCAGCGCGAAGGTCAGCGGCGCGCTGACCCGCAGCACGCCCGAGGGGCTGCTGCCCATGGGCGCGAGCGCGGCATCGGCCTCGCTCAGGTCGTCGAGGATGCGCGAGAGCCGCTGGTGGTAGGCGGCGCCGGCCTCGGTGAGGCTCATGCTGCGCGTGGTGCGGTTGATGAGCCGCACCTTCAGGTGCGCCTCGAGCTCGGCGATGTTCTTGCTGACCGCGGCGGCCGACAGCCCGAGCTGGCGCGCCGCGCCGGCGAAGCTGCCGCTGGCGGCGGCGGTGCGGAAGACCTTGAGGGCGGTGAGATGGTCCATGATCCACAACCACTGGTAATGAATCAATTCATTATTCAGACATTCACAACCAACGGTCAATTGAATAGATTCAAGCCTCCATGACCGACACCACCGACCGCAGCGCCCGCCCTCCCGCCCGGGGCGCCGACATCCTGCTGACCGCCGCCGCGCCCGCGATCTGGGGCAGCACCTACATCGTCACCACCGAGCTGCTGCCCGCGAACTACCCGCTCACGGTGGCGATGCTGCGCGCGCTGCCCGCGGGCCTGCTGCTGCTGGCCATCGTGCGGCAGCTGCCCGAACGCGCCTGGTGGGGCCGCATCCTGGTGCTGGGTGCGCTCAATTTCTCGCTGCTGTGGGCGATGCTGTTCATCGCGGCCTACCGGCTGCCGGGCGGGGTGGCGGCCACGATCACCTCGCTGCAGCCGCTGATGGTGGTGTTCCTAGCGAGCGCGCTGCTCGGCACGCGGGTGCGCGCGCTGTCGGTGGTGGCGGCAGCCGTGGGCTTCGGCGGCGTGGCGCTGCTGGTGCTCACGCCGCAGGCCAGGCTCGACGCGGTGGGCATCGCAGCGGCGCTCGCGGGCGCGGTGTCGATGGCCTTCGGCACCGTGCTGGCGCGGCGCTGGCAGCCGCCGGTCTCGGCGCTGACCTTCACCGCCTGGCAGCTCACCGCGGGCGGCCTGCTGCTGCTGCCGGTGGCGCTGTGGCTCGAACCGGCGCTGCCGCCGCTCACGGCCACCAACTGGCTGGGCTTCGGCTGGCTCGGGCTGGTGGGCGCCGCGCTGACCTACATCCTGTGGTTCCGCGGCGTGGCCCGGCTGGAGCCGGCCGCCATCGCCTCGCTGGCCTTCCTGAGCCCGGTGACGGCCGTGATCCTCGGCTGGGTGCTGCTGGGCCAGCGGCTGTCGCCGCTGCAGGTGGCGGGCATCGCCATCGTGATCGCGAGCATCTGGCTGAGCCAGCATGCGCAGCGCGGCGCGTTGCCCACGGCGGCGCGGCCCGCGACGCGCTGAAGTTTCAGGCCGCCGTGGCCTGCTTCAACAGGCTCAGGTAGCCGGGGCGCACCTCCATGCGCGCGGTGGTGCCGCCGCGCTGCAGCAACCGGTGCGCCCGCGGCAGGCTCCAGCACGGCAGGCTGGTGAACATGTGGTGCTCGCAGTGGTAGTTGACCCAGTAGGGTGCGATGAAGATGCGCTCGGCCAGGTTGGCATGCGTGGTGCGCGCCTGGCGCAGCGGATCGGCCTCGTTCTGCGCCACCAGCGCATGCTCGGCGATGTTGCGCACCCGGCTCACGAGCGGCAGCCAGGTCGCCATGGGCAGCAGCCACATCAGGACCCAGGCCCACCAGTAGCCGGCCAGCGCGAAGACCAGCAGCCCGAGGCCGTTGGCGAGAAAGAAGCGGCGGTCCTTCGCGAGTTCGCGGCCGAACGCCTTGAACGCCGATTCGCCCGGCGCGCGCAGGCGGATGCCTTCGGCGACATGGCCGAAGCGCTGCTTGTAGAAGGTCTGGCCGCTGAGGTCGCGCACCACCTTGCGCCACATCGAGGCGCGCGAGATCGGGAACGGCGCCGACAGCACGAGGTCGGGGTCCTCGGTCTGCTGCACGAAGCGGTGGTGCTGCAGGTGGTAGGGCCGATAGTCGCGCAGGGTGGACGAGCACAGCCAGTGGCCGACCCAGTCGTTGACGCGCCGGTTGCGGTGCAGCCCCGCATGGGCCGCGTCGTGCATCAGGATGAACAGGCCGAGCTGGCGCGCGCCGACGATCGGCACCATCAGCGGAAGGGTCCACGGCCAGACGATGCCCACCAGCATCGCGAGGCCGATGACGCCCCAGCAGTGCGCGACCAGCCACAGCCCCTTCCACGACGAGCGCGCGGTCAGCGCCTGCCATTCGTCGGTGCTGAAGAAATCCTCGGGACGGGCTCGGGGTGCGGCGGCCATCGGGCCAGTATGCGCCGCGGGTTGGCGCGGCGCACGCGGAATTCCCCGGGGCCGGCTGGCGAGAATCGGCGCTCCTCGACCTGAAGGACACCCACCATGCCCCTCGTGACCATCCGCCTCGCGCGCCGCGAAACACCGGCCACGCGCGAACAGAAAGCCGCGCTGATCGCCGGCGCCACCCGGCTGCTGCAGGAGGTGCTCGGCAAGCGCCCCGAGGACGTGACGGTGCTGATCGACGAGATCGATCCCGACAACTGGGGCCAGGGCGGCGAGAGCGCGACGGTGCTGCGGCAGCGGCGCCAGGGCGCAGCCTCCTAGCGGTCGATGATCTTGCGCGCGAAGCGCTCGAGGTAGTCCATCAGCCGGTCGGCGCCCGCGATGGCGGCGGCCTCGTCGCCGGTGGCGATGCCCTGCGCCAGTTCGAGGTGGGCGTTGGCGCCCTCGACGATCTCGCCCTGGTGCTGGTAGGCGTACCAGAAGCGGCGGCACTGCACGATCAGCGGCGTGACGGCCTTGACGGCCGAGTCGTTGTGGCTGGCCTGGTGGTTCACCAGGTCGAGCGCATGGTCGGCGCGCATGTAGCCGTCGAGGTCGCCGCGCGCGGCCGCCTCCACCATCTGCTCGGCGCAGCGCACGATCTCCTTGCGCTGCGGCGCGGTGGCGCGGCGCGCGGAACAGGTGGCGATCAGCTGCTCGAGCACGCGGCGCGTCTGCACCACGTCGAGGTGGTCGGCGAGGTCGATGGTCGACACCAGCAGGCCGCGGCGCGCCTGCTGCACGACGAGGCCGATCGACACCATGCGCATCAGCGCCTCGCGCACCGGCGTGCGGCCCAGGCCGGTGCGCTCGGCCAGCTCGGCTTCGACGATCTGGCTGCCGGGCTCGAGCTGCAGCGTGGACAGCAGGGTCTCGATGGCGTCGTAGGCCATGTCGGCGGCGCGGCGCTTCGGGGCGGACGCGGGGGCAGGGACGGTGATCGGAGCAGCCATGGAGGTTCGGGAACGCGGATCTGCGTAGTGTGGATCAGTCCGGGTCGCGCGCGCCCAGGCCGGCCAGCGTCGCGATGCGCACGGGCGACAGCGGCGGCCGCGGCGCGGGCGGCGTCCAGCCGAACAGGAACTGCGCGGCATCGCCGCACACGCGCCCCTGGCACGGGCCCATGCCGCAGCGCTGGTGCAGCTTGGCGTCGGTCCAGCCGCCGCAGCCGGCGAGCGCCGCGAGGGGCACGTCCTCGCAGCGGCACACCAGCGTGTCGGGCCGGGCCAGCGAGCGGATCGCGGGACCGGGCGCGAAGCTGCGGTGCAACCGCGTGGCGAAAGCGTTCCAGCGCGCGCGCTCGGCGTATTGCAAGCGTGCGGCCTTGTCGTCGCCGACGGCCGCATGGCCCGCGATGGCGCCCTGCGCGAGCGCGCGTTCGCTGCCGCCGAAGCCCGTGCATTCGCCGGCCGCGTAGACGTCGTCGAGGCTGGTGGCCTGCCGCTCGTCGACGGCCAGCGCGAGCGTGCCGCTGTCGCCGAAGGGCGCGAGCGCGCAGCCGAGCATCTGGCCGAGCTGGGTGTTGGGCACGAGGCCGAAGCCGCAGGCCAGGCGCTCGCAGGCCATCTCCCGCATGCGGCCGCCCTGGTTCAGGCGCACCGACTCGAGCCGTGTCGTGCCCAGTGCTTCGACCACGTGCGAGCCGGTGCGGTAGGCCGCATCGGCCAGCGTCAGCGCCTGCACCGCCTTGCCGGGCCAGCGCGCGAGCCCCAGCGCGAAGCCCGCGACCGCGCCGAAGGCCGCCTGCTCGGCGATGCGCAGCACCTTCGCGCCCGCTTGGCGCGCGGTGGCAGCTGCCGCCAGCAGCAGCGGGCCGGTGCCGGCGACGACGATGCGCTCGCCCGCCACCGGCAGGCCGGCCTTGATCAACGCCTGCAGGCCGCCCGCGCCGGTCACGCCCGGCAGGGTCCAGCCCGGAAAGGGCAGCAGGCGTTCGCGTGCGCCGGTGCACAGCACGAGCCTGCCCCAGCGCAGGCGCCAGGCGCGCTCTGCTTCCTCGAGCAGCAGCTCGCGCGGCGCGCTGGCGGCCACCACGCGCGTGCCGCTGCGCATGCGCACGTTGGCGCGGGCGGCCAGCGCCTCGCGCAACCGGCGCGCGGCCGGCGGCAGGGTGGCGCCGGGACCGTCGCGCCAGATCTGGCCGCCGGGTGCGGGGTTGTCGTCGATCACGACGATGGACCCGCCGCTGGGCGCGGCCGCCAGCGCGGCGGCCATGCCCGCGGGGCCGGCGCCGACGATCAGCAGGTCGCAGTGTTCGAGGCCGACGGCGTCGGCGCTCATCGCAGGGTCTCCACGCGCATGCCTTCGCCGCAGACGGTCTGGCAGGCGAGGCGGCGACGGCCGTCGATGGCGACGCGGCATTCCTGGCAGATGCCCATGCCGCAGAAGGGCGCGCGCGGCTGGCCCGTGACGGAGACGCGCGCGACGCCCATGGCCGGCGTCATGTCGGCGATGCGCAGCGCGGCGGCGACCGAGCTGCCGGCCGCGACGCGTACCTCACGGCCGTCGATCTGCAACAGGACCTGCGTCATGCCACCGTCTCCAGCAGCCGCCCGGGCGCGAAGGGCCGCGCTTCGAACGGCGGCGCGGTGCCCGTCATCAGCGCCACCAGCAGCTCGGCGCTGCCCGGCGCGGTGGTCACGCCCAGGCCTTCATGGCCGAGCGCGAGCCACAGCTTCTCGCGCCACGGATGCGCGCCCAGCAGCGGCAGGCCGTCGGGCGTGGCGGCGCGCAGGCCGGTCCAGCTGCGGATGGCGTTGAGTTCGCCGAGGCCCGGCAGGTAGTCGATCGCGCGCCGCAGCATGCGCGCGAGCATCGCGGGCTCGACCGCGGGATCGGTGGTGTCGAACTGCCGCGAGGAACCGACCAGCAGCTGCCCCGTGGGCCGCGGCTGCACGTTGAAGGCGACCGAGTCGCCCTCGGCATGGTGCGCGCTGGTGACGTAGCCGAGCTCGACCAGCTGGTGCCGCACGGTGCCCGGATAGCGGTCGGTGATCAGCAGATGGCCCTTCTTGGGCCGCAGCGGCAGTTCGGGGCACAGCGCGGCCGCCTCGAGGCCGGCGGCCAGCACGACCTGCGCGGCGCGGCGCCGACCGCCGTCGGCGAGACGCAGCGTGCCGTCGTCCTCGATGGCCGCGACCCGGGCCTGCTCGAATTCGATCGCGGCGCCCGCGTCCGCGAGCAGCCAGCGCGCCGCGTTGGGCGCATAGAGGATGCCGTCGCCCGGCACCTCGAGCGCGCCCGCGAGGCCGGCGCGCAACGCGGGTTCGGCCGCGGCCAATGCCTTCGCGTCGAGCAGCCGGCTCGCGATGCCCAGCGCGGCGAGCCGCTCGCGCTTGCGCTCGGCCTCGGCCATCTCCGCGTCGTCGGCGGCGATCCAGAGCGTGCCGCAGGCGCTGTGCGCGCAATCGGCCGGCATGCGCGGCGCGAGCGCGCGCCACAGGTCGATCGAGCGGCTGCTGAGCTCGAGCTCGGCGCGGTTGTCGTCCATCGCCACGAGATGGCCCATGCCGGCGCCGGTGGCGCCGCCCAGGCGCGCATCGATCACGCGCACGCGGCGGCCGGCGCGCGCGAGCGCATGCGCGCAGGCGGCGCCGACGATGCCGGCGCCGATGACGATCGCGTCCGCATCGGCCATCTGCCGTGTCAGAGCCGGATGCCCCAGCCGAAGGAATCGGCCTCGTCGATCAGCAGGGTGGCTTCGGCGCTGATGTGGGCGCGGCCGCGCAGGGTGGGGATGACGCGGCCGTCGTCGGCAGGCTCGTAGCTGGCCTCGAAGCGGCTGCCGATCACGCTGGCCTGCGTCCACACCTGGCCGGGCGCGAGCTTGCCGTCGGCCGCGAGGCAGGCGATCTTGGCGCTGGTGCCGGTGCCGCAGGGCGAGCGGTCGTAGGCATTGCCGGGGCACAGCACGAAGTTGCGGCTGTCGGCGCCGTCCGCGTCGTCGGCGAACAGTTCGATGTGGTCGATCTCCGCGCCCTCGGCGCCCGTGATGCCCTGCGCCGCGAGCGCGCGCCGCAGCGCGGCCGTGTAGTCGGTGAGCGCGGCGAGGTTGTCGCTCGCCACGCGCTGGCCGTGCGCGGTCTCGCTCACGAGGAAGAACCAGTTGCCGCCCCAGGCCACGTCGCCGCGCACCGTGCCGTGGCCCGGCAGTTCGACGGCCACCTGGTGCAGGTGCCGGTACGCGGGCACGTTGCGCACGCTGACCGCGCCGTCTTCGTGCAGCGTGGTGGTGACGGTGCCCACGGGCGTTTCGATGCGGTGCTCGCCCGGGCCGATGCGGCCCATGTGCGCGAGGCTCGCGACCAGGCCGATGGTGCCGTGGCCGCACATGCCGAGGTAGCCCGCGTTGTTGAAGAAGATCACGCCGGCCGCGGCATCGGGCGCGACCGGTTCGCACAGCAGCGCGCCGACCACGACGTCGCTGCCGCGCGGCTCGAGCACGGTGGCGGCGCGCCAGGGGTCGTGCCGTTCGGCCAGCAGCGCGCGGCGCTCGGCCATGCTGCCGCGGCCGAGGTCGGGAAAGCCGCCGGTCACGAGGCGGGTGGGCTCGCCGCCGGTGTGCGAGTCGATGATCTGGATGCGGTGCATGGGGGTGGGCGCATCGCCTTGCGTGAAGACGGCGATGCGTTGAAGGAAAAGGAGGAGGAAGGGGCCGCGGCCCCCTCCCGGGAGATACGACTCAGTAGCTCGCGAGCGCCGTCGGCGCGGCGTTCTTGAAGGTGAACACCGTGATCGGTGCCTGCTTCATGTTGCCCTTGTCGTCGTAGGCATAGGTCGCGGCCACGCCCTTGTAGGTGGTCTTGTAGAGCTCGGCGCCGACCTTGTCGGGATCGATCGAGTTGGCCTTGGCCATCGACTCGCCGATGAACATCACCTGGTCGTAGTACGAGGCCGCGTAGGCATCGGCGTCGGCGCCGAAGCGCTTCTTGAACTTCTCCTTGAAGGCCGGACCGCTGACCGCCTTCTCGAGGATCGAGCCGCCCTGGGCGCAGAACACCGCGTCGTTGACCGCGTCGCCGCCGAGCTTGCCCATCGCGGGGCTGCACAGCGTGTCGCCGCCGAGCAGCTTGGCGTTGATGCCAAGCTGCTTCATCTGGCGCGTCATCGGCGCGCCCTGCGGCGCGTAGCCGCCGAAGAAGATCGCCTCGGGCTGCTTGGCCTTCATGTTGGTCAGGATGGCGGTGAAGTCGACCGCCTTGTCGGTGGTGAACTCCTGGCCGACCACGGTGAGGCCCTGCTTCTTCGCTTCCTTGGTGAACTCCTCGGCGAGCCCCTGGCCGAAGGCGGTGCGGTCGTCGATCACGCCGACCTTGGTGACCTTGAGCACCTTGGCCGCGTACACGGCCATGCTGCCGCCGATCTGGTTGTCGCTCGCGATGATGCGGTAGAGGTTCTTGTAGCCGCCCTGCGTGACCTTCGGGTTGGTGCCCACGGTCGACAGCAGCACGCCGCCGTCGCTGTAGACGCGCGAGGCCGGGATGGCCACGCCCGAGCAGTACGGGCCCATGACGAACTTGACGTTGTCGTCGACGAACTTCTGCGCCACGGCCACGCCGCTCTTGGCGTCGCAGGCATCGTCCTCCGACTTCAGTTCGAACTTGAGCGTCTTGCCGCCGACCACGAGCTTCTTCGCGTTGAGTTCCTCGATCGCGAGGCGCACGCCGTTCTCGTTGTCCTTGCCCGCGAACGCATTGGGGCCGGAGAGCGGCCCGGTATGGCCGATCTTGACCACCTGCTCCTGCGCCTTCGCCTGGGTTGCGAGGGCCAGCGCCACGAGGCCGAGTAGCGGAATCATCTTCGATGGTGTCTTCATGCTTCTTCCTGGATAAGGGGACACGGAGGGTACGAGGGAAACGAGGGCGCCGCCCTCGGGGGAAACGCAGCAAACGAAGGGCTTAGGCGACCGACTGGTACTTGGCCGGACGGGTCGCGAGCGCCTTCTTCACGATGGCCTCGATGGCCTCGCGCTCGGCGCCCACCAGCGGCAGGCGCGGGCGGCGCACGTGCTCGGTGCCCACGCCCACGAGGTGGTCGATCAGCTTGAGGTTCTGGACCAGCTTGGTCGAGACGTCGAGGTGCAGCATCGGCGTCATCCACTGGTAGAGCTTGAGCGCCTCGGCGAACTGGCCGGCCTTCATCAGGTCGTACAGCGCCACCGTCTCGCGCGGGAACGCGCAGCCCACGCCGGCCAGCAGGCCGTCGCAGCCCAGCGCCAGGCCCTCGTAGGCGAGGTCGTCCACGCCGAGGAACAGCTGGTAGCGGTCACCGACCGTGTTGCGCAGGTCGGTGATGCGGCGGATGTTGTCGGTGCTCTCCTTGATGGCCGCGATCCATTCGCAGTCGGCCAGCTCGACCATGTGCTCGGGCTTGAGGTCGACGCGGTAAGCCACCGGGTTGTTGTAGACCATCACCGGCTTCTGCGCCGCGTTGGCGATGGTGCGCACGTTGAGCATGGCTTCGCGCGCGTCGGCCACGTAGATCACCGAGGGCATGACCATGTAGCCGGCCACGCCGAGCTTGTTGCCGCCCTCGACGTAGCGCAGCGCGTCGCGGGTGCTGGTCTCGGACACGTTGGCCAGCACCGGGATGCGGCCGTCGGCGGCCTCGAGCGCGATCTGCGCGACCTGCAGCTTCTCCTCGAGCGACAGCGTGCTGGCCTCGCCGAGCGAGCCGCAGGTGACGAGGCCGTGGATGCCGTTGCGGATCTGGAAGTCGATGTGGCGCGCGGTGCCTTCGGCATCGATGCGCTCGTCGGCATGGAACTTGGTGGTGACGGCGGGGAAGATGCCTTGCCAGCGGGGGTTGCTCACGAATTCGCTCCTTGGATGGGCCCGGATGGGCGGGGCTGGGACGGAGCGGATTTAAATATATTAAGGATATACCGTCAATATTCTCGTAAACGAGCATGCGCCCGGCAGGGCCTGCCGGGCGCGGTTGCGGGTGGGGTGGGGAACGCTTACTTGCGGCCGTCGGCCGGGCTCAGCGTGTGGCCCTTGAGCCTCACGGCCTTGCCGATCGGCGGCGCGCTGCGCGTCTCGACGCTGCGCAAGGTGCCGTTGTCCATGCGCACGCCGACCTGGTAGACGGTGACCGTGTGGGTGCGCTTCTCGATCTCGTTGCCCGCGTAGCCGCCGCCGACGGCGCCGAGCACAGTCGCGGCCGTGCGGCCGCCGCCATGGCCGATCTGGTTGCCCACCAGCCCGCCGACCACACCGCCGGCCACCATGCCGACGCCGCTCGGGCGCTGGGTGCGCTGCACGGCGCGCACCGTCTCCACATGGCCGCAGACCGCGCAGGGCGGGGCGGCCACGGGTTCGGGCGCGGCGGCCATCGGCGCGGGGCCCGCGGCGGGCACGGGTTGCGGCGCGGCGCTCATGGCTGGCGCGGGCGCCGTCGCGTTGACGGTCGGGCCGGACGGCAAGGGCTGAAGCGCCGGCGGCGCCGCATCGGGCTTGAAGTCGTCGGGCGCCGGGCCCGTGGCCAGGGCCACGGGCGGTGCCGCCGCTGTGCCGCCCTGGTGCTTCTGCCACAGCGCGCCGCCGAGCGCGGCCACCGCGACCGCGAGCACGCCGATCGCCACCCAGAGCTTGTGCGTTCCGCCCTGGCGCGAGGGCATGCCTGTTGTCGTTGTCTGTTCCATGAAAGCCTTCCTTCCTGCGGTCCGGCCTACGAGCCAGAACCCGTTCCCAGCATCGCCCGGGCAAGGCCGAAGTCAATGCACGGGCGTCCTACACGCCGGCACGCGGCGAGCGCATCCGGCTGGAGGACGACACCCGGTCAGGGCGTCGCGGCGGGCGCCACGCCCGAGAGGAAGCGCCGCGCCTCGGCGCGCATGCCGCGCGAAACCGCCTCCCAGGTCCGCGCGGGAAAGTCCGCGGGCAGCGCGGCCTCGACCTCGGCCAGCGCCTCGTCGAGGGTCTCGACCATCGCGAGCATCGCGCGCCAGGTGTGGTCGCCGCCGTTGCGCATCGCGAGCCCCCACCAATGGCGGGCCTGGATGGTGTGCAGCGCGTAATGCGCGTTCTTCGAGCGCACGGCCATCGCCAGCTCGGCCCGGCGCGGCTGGAACTGGCTCGCGCCGTTGCCGAAGTAGGGCCACATCGACAGCACGTCGTAGAGCGGCGTCATCTCGTAGACGTCGCCGCGCTGCAGGTGGAGCGAGAAGTTCTTGGCATGCCCGTCGGTGGCCGCCAGCAGGAAGAAGGCGAGCTGCGCGAGCAGGAACAGCGTGCCGTCGTCCCGGTTGCGGCTGCCCTGCAGCAGTTGCAGGCAGCGGGTCATGCCGGGGCCGCCGTGCTGCTCGTACTTGCGCTCGGGCGGCAGCGCCATCGCCTGGCAGAAGTCTTCCTGCGGCAAGCGCGCGATCCAGCGCTCGCCGTTCGCGCCCGCCATCCACTCGCGGTCGAAGCGCTCGACCGCCAGCACCTGCTGGTCGCCGAAGGTCTCGATGGCGGTCGGCGCGACCGGCAGGCCCAGCGCACCGACGATCCGCGCGCAGAGCCATTCGTTGTGGATCGAGTCCGAGGCATCGACGCGCCGCGAGCCACCGATCAGCCCCAGCGGCAGCTTGAGGATGTGGGTGGTCGGCGTGGCGCCGTGCGGGCGGCACCAGCGGCCGTCGACGCGGGTCAGCGCGGTCTTTTCCTGCGCGCCGGCCAGCGAGATCCGGAACAGGTCGCGGTCGCGCAGCCGCTCGGGCGTCGATTCGGTCGGCACGGCGCGCAGCAGCTCGGCCACCTGCTCGTCGGCCAGCGGCTCGCAGTCCACGCGGTCCCAGCCCTCGGGCATCGCGCCGTCGGGCAGCAGCTGCACCGCACCCACGCAGTCGCGGCCGATGGCTTCGAGCAGATCGAAAACCTTGGTGTTCTTGAGCCCGAAGCGCTGGCCCAGGCGCATGCGGATGCGCTCGTTGTCGGGCAGCAGGTTGTCGAAGTAGTTGCGCACCGCCTCGCCCTGGACTTCGAGCGCCGTGGTGATCGGCAGCGAGAGCGACAGCGAGCGGCGCCGCGGCGACACGAGCCAGGCGGGCTCGTAGCGGAAGGCGTGGGATTCGCGATCGACCGACCAGGTGCCGACGAGTTCGCCGTTCATCCAGGCCTTGAGCGCGCGCCTCACCAGGAGCCCTTCCTCGGCGCGGCGGCGAAGCGCTCGCGGGCGGCGGGCACGGGGCCAGCCGCGGCGGGGCGCGGCGCTTGCGGTTCGGGGAGCGACGAGGCGGCCGGCGGTTTTATGCCTTTTTCCTGGACGACCGGTGCGGCCGGCGACGGCACCCGGCCATAGGCGCGCGGCGCGTTGCGGTCGTTCGGGCGCGGGTCGCCATCGGGAAGTTCCGCATTCGCCGGAACCTCGTCCTCGTCGCGCAGCGAGATCGACGCACCCAGCGCCGCCAGCAATTTCATCAACTGCTCGAAGCCGACGGCCCCCGGATTGGCCTCGATCTCGGCGATCCGGGCCTGGCTGACGCCGACGAGGGCGCCGGCCTGCGCCTGCGTCAGGCCGCGTTTCTTCCGCAGCGCCTGGAGGTGCGCCCGGAGCTGGTCGGCAAAACGAAGGGGGTAGTCCATCTTGTCTTCAAGATAAAGGCCCTCCCTTGTTTTGTCAATTTACAGGTTTTGGCTTGTACTTACCTTTTATCTGCCAAAGCTTGTATTCGACCTCAATCGACCTTCGCTCCCGAGGCCTTCACCACCGCCCCCATCGCATCCCAGTCGGCGCGCAGCAGCTTCTGGAATTCCTCGGCGCTCTGGCTGCGCGGCTCCACGCCCAGCCGCGTGAAGCGTTCCTGGATCGCCGGGTCGGCGATCACCTTGTTGACGGCCGCGTTGAGTCGCTCAACCTCGGCCTTGGGCGTGGCCGCCGGCGCGAGCAGGCCGATCCACGAATCGAAGGCATAGCCGGGCAGGCCGCTCTCGGCCACGGTCGGCAGCTTCGGCAGGAAGGGGCTGCGCGACTGGCCGGTCGAGGCCAGCAGCTTCATGCGCGGATCGCTCTGGAAGCCCATCACGCCGATGCTCGACGAGATCACCGCCTGCACCCGGCCCGCGAGCACCTCGTTGACCGCCTCGCCGGTGGACTTGGTCGGGATGTGCGTCATCTGCAGCCCGGCCTTGGCGAGGAACGAGGCCATCGCGAGGTGCGTGGCGCTGCCGTTGCCGGCCGAGGCGTAGTTGTACTTGCCGGGGTTGGCCTTGACCTCCTTGATGAAGTCGGCCGTGGTCGACACGTTCATGCCGCTGGCCACCGCGAGCACGTAGCCCGCGTTGCCGATGTTGGCCACGCCCACAAAGTCCTTGAGCGGGTCGTAGGGCAGCTTGCTGTAGAGGAAGCCCGCGATGTTGTGGCTCGCGGCCGCGAGCACCAGCGTGTTGCCGTCGGCCGGCGCCTTGGCCGCGATCGCCGCGCCCACGGTGCCGCCCGCGCCCGCGCGGTTCTCGACGATGGCGCTGGCATTGAGCGCCGCGCCGAGCTCGTTGTTGAAGGCGCGCGCCACGGTGTCCTGCACCGCGCCGGTGCCGAAGGGCACGACGATGTGGATCACGCGCTGCTGCGCCGCCGCGGGCAGTACGGCCGCAGCGAAGGCCAGGGCGAGGAGCGAGCGTCGGGCGAACGGGGTGGTCATCGGTGGGGCCGCTTTCGTCGGGTTGGAGAAAAGAAGAAATCCGCGGGGTCGCTCAGCGCCCCGGCGCGAGCCAGCGCTGCGCCAGCCGCACGAAGTAGCTCGCGCCGATCGGGATGATCTCGTCGTTGAAGTCGAACGAGCTGTTGTGGATGATGCAAGGCCCGGGCCCGTGGCCATCGAGCCGGTGGTCGCCATCGCCATTGCCGAGGAAGGCATAGCAGCCGGGCCGCGCCAGCAGCATGTGGGCGAAGTCCTCGGCGCCCATCACCGCCGGGAAATCGGTGGTGACCATGTCGTCGCCCACCACCTCGCGCATCACGCCGGCCGCGAAGCGCGCCTCGGCCGGATGGTTCACCGTCGGTGGCGAGGAGCGGTTGAAGAACACCTCGGCCGTGCAGCCGTGCGCCGCCGCCACGCCCGCGGCCACCTCGCGCAGCCGGGCTTCCAGCAGGTCGATGGCCTCGATCGAGAAGGTGCGGATGGTGCCGCCGACCGTGGCTTCGTCGGGAATGATGTTGGGCGCGTCCGAGCCGCGCAGTTGCGTGACCGCGAGCAGCGCGCGCTCGGTGCTCGGGATGGTGCGCGCGACGATGGTCTGCAGCTGCTGCGCGAGGTTGACCACCGCCGCCACCGGGTCGATGCCGGTGTGCGGCATCGAGGCATGCGTGCCGCGCCCGTGCAGCGTGATGCGGTAGGTGTTGCTCGAGGCCATGAGCGCGCCCTCGTTGAGCGCGAAGCGGCCCACGTCGCCGACCGGGAAGTTGTGCAGGCCGAAGACCGCGTCGCACGGGAAGCGCTCGAACAGGCCCTCGTCAATCATCTTCTTGGCACCGGCCTTGCCCATCTCCTCCGCGGGCTGGAAGATGAAATGCACCGTGCCGTCGAAGTCGTCCGGGCCCTGTTGCGACAGGTGCCAGGCGGCGGCCAGCAGCATGGTGGTGTGGCCGTCGTGGCCGCAGGCATGCATGCGGCCCGCGTGGCGCGACTTGTGGGCGAACTCGTTGGCCTCGTGCAGCGGCAGCGCATCCATGTCGGCGCGCAGGCCGATGGTGCGCGCGCCCGTGCCCTTGCGCAGCACGCCGACCAGGCCGGTGCCCGCGATGCCGCGGTGCACCTCGATGCCCCATTCGGCGAGCAGGCCCGCCACTTTCTCGGAGGTGCGGTGTTCCTCGAAGCCGAGTTCGGGATGGGCGTGGATGTCGCGCCGGATGTCGACGAAGCGGGCGACGTCGGCGAAGGAATCGACGATGTTCATGGGGGGCGGCTGGCTGAATCGTTCTGGAAGCGAACGATTCTGGCGCAGCCACCCGCCGCGCGCATGCTCGATTACGAGGCTCTATGCGGCTCGGCCGAGCCGCACTTCCTGCGCTACGCGGCTCGGCCGAGCCGCCCCTCCTGCCGCAGCTTCGCGCCGATGCGCCGGATCTCGGCCTCGCCCTGGTCCAGCGTCGCGCGGCTGGTGTGCACCGAGTAGTGGCCCATCACCAGCTCGTGCGGATGCTTGACCGCCGAACCCAGCACGAAGGAGGTGTCGCCCTGCGCCACCAGCTCGATGGCCTCGCCCGACTCCTCGAACACCGCGAGTTCGCCGTCGCCGATCGGGCCGCCCGCCTCGTCGCCCGCGTCGAGCCCGCCGCTTTCGACCGCGAGCCAGCCCACCGTGTGGCCGGCCGGCGGCGTGTAGCGCCAGTGCTCGCCGTCCTTCAGTTGCACCGCGAGGTAGTTGATCGGCGCGGGTGCCGGGATCGCGCTGCGCGCCGCGCCGTGGCTGCCGAGCAGCACGCGCGCCGGGCCTTCGCGCGGCACCTGCGAGGGCGCGAGGTAGATGCTCTGCGCGGGCGCGTTCTCTTCCGATGCGGGCAGCGCCACCCAGAGCTGGAAGCCGCGCACGCGCTGCACGCCCGGCGCCGGCGCGCCCGTGTGCCACACGCCATTGCCCGCGCGCATCCACTCGACGCCGCCGCCGCGCAGCACGCCCTGTTCGCCGGTCGTGTCCTCGTAGAGCGTGTCGCCCTCGATCAGCCAGGTCAGCGTGGCGATGCCCGAGTGCGGATGCATGCCGAAGCCGCGATGGCCGCCCTCGGTGTCGAAGCCGAACAGGTCGAGGAAGACGAAGGGCTTGAGGAATTCGCCGAGGTCGCCCGGGCTCACGAGCCGTGCGATCGGGCCGTGCTTCATGCCGCGCGTGCGATAGACGATGGCGCGGGTCCTGGTCGCGACGTCGGTGCTCATGCGGCCTCCCTCGCGGTCTTCAGTGCCTTGGTCCACCACGCGAGATCGTCGAGCATGCCGCCCGCGGCCTGCGCCAGGTGCGGGAAGTCCTCGAAGTTCTTGCCCTGCTGCCAGATGCCGAGGAACTCGACCATGCCGATGTGCACCGCGTTGCGCACCGGCGCCATCTGCATCTCGACCGCGATCAGCCGCAGCTGCTCGATCGCGCGCGCCGCGCCCACGCCGCCGTAGCCCACGAAGCCGACCGGCTTGCGCACGAACTCCTTGTAGGCCCAGTCGATCGCGTTCTTCAGCACCGCGCTCGGGCCGTGGTTGTACTCGGGCGTGACCACGACGAGGCCGTCGAAGCTGGCCAGCTTCGCCTGCCAGCGCTGCGCGGCCTCGTTCTTCACCGGGCCCCAGGCCGGCGCGCCGGCTTCGTCGAAGAAGGGCAGCGGATGGTCGCGCAGGTCGACCAGCTCGAAGGCGAGGTCGGTGCGCTGCTTCGCGATCGCGTGGATCCAGTGCGCGGGTTTCTCGCCGAAGCGGCCTTCGCGGGTCGAGCCGATGACGATGCCGATGCGGGGTTGGGTGGTGGACATGAAAGCTCCTGGGATTCGGGGTCGATGGATGGACGGACGGGCCGGCTGGCCCGATGGATCGAAGGTTAGGGCGCCACCCATTGATCGACTAGACGGTAGAGTCGGATTGCACTCGTCCATTCTTGGAAGGAATTGAATCCCATGCTCGACCTCAACGACATCGCCATGTTCGTGCAGGTGGTGCGCCATGGCAGCTTTGCCGAAGCCGCCCGGCGCCTCGGGCTGCCGCCCAACACCGTGAGCCGGCGCATCCAGCAGCTCGAGGCGCAGCTGGGCACGCGGCTGATGCAGCGCTCGACCCGCAAGCTGACCCTGACCAGCGCGGGCCAGGCCTTCCACGAGCGCTGCGCGGGCGCGGTCGACGGGCTGGTCGAGGCCGGGCAGGAACTGGTCACCGGCAGCCGCGAGCCCAGCGGCCTCGTGCGCGTGGCGGCGACCGCCGACTTCTTCGATTTCTTCCCGATGGAATGGGTGGCCGACTTCCTGGCCGCGCATCCGCGGGTGCGGGTCGACTTCGTGCTGAGCGACGCCCGGGCCGACCTGATCGCCGAGCAGATCGACGTCGCCTTCCGCGGCGGCGCGCAGCCCGATTCGGGCTACGTCGGCCGCAAGCTGCTGGGCCCGCGCACCGACGGCCTGGTGGCGAGCCCCGCCTACCTCGCCGCGCACGGCGCCCCGGCCGCGCTGCAGGAACTGGCACAGCACGACTGCGTGACCGCGCCGCATCCCAGCGGCCGCGCGACCTGGCGGCTGACCGGGCCGGACGGCGAGGAGGAGGTGCAGGTCGCCGGCCGCTTCAGCGGCAACACCGCGCAGGCGCTGCGCCGGGCGGCTGTCGCCGGCCTGGGCATCGCGCTGCTGCCGCCCTCGATGGGCCGGTTCGACGTGGCGGCCGGCCGGCTGGTGCCGGTGCTGCCGCGCTACCAGCGCACGGGGCAGGGGCTGACCGTGCTGTACCCGAGCCGCAAGCACCTGCCGCTCGCGGTGTCGGCCTTCATCGCGATGGTGATGGAGAAGCTGAGCACCGAGGAAACGCTGCCCGAGGCCTTCCGTTCGTGGAAGACCTAGCTGCGACGGCCCATCGGTTTGCACGGAAAATGGCCCGATGAAAATCGCAAAAGACACCGTCGTCACCCTCAAGTACAAAGTCGCCGACGCCCAGGGCAAGCTGATCGAAGCCAGCCCCGAGCCCATGGCCTACCTGCATGGCGGCTACGAGAACACGCTGCCCAAGATCGAGGAAGCGCTCGACGGCCAGGAGAAGGGCTACCAGACCACCCTGAACCTCGCGCCCGAGGACGCCTTCGGCCAGCGCGACGAGACGCTGGTGCGCAGCATTCCCAAGACCGACTTCCCGCCGGGCGTGAAGGTGGGCGGCCAGCTGCAGGGCCGCCTCGACGACGGCCGCGAGCACGTGTTCACCGTGATGAAGATCAAGGGCCCGGTCGTGCTGCTCGACGGCAACCATCCGTGGGCCGGCAAGGCGCTGCGCTTCAGCCTGACCGTGACGGACGTGCGCGAGGCGCTGCCGGTGGAGATCGAGCATCGGCATGTGCACGGGGCGCACGGCCACCACCACTGACATCGGACGCGCTCGCTCGCGCGCCCCGCGTCAGGACTTGCCGCGGCCCTTCTTCCAGAACCGCGGCGCCCCCTCGATCCTTTCCAGCGCCTCCCGACAGGCCGCCGCGCCCGCCGCATGCCGCGCGCTGAACCAGCCCACCGCGAACCAGGCGCGCGCATCGTGCGCGGCGGCTTCGCGGTACAGGGCCATCGCGACGGTCTCGTCGTTGTATTCGCCCAATGCGTCCTGCGCGGGACGCAGGCGCTTCAGGTAGCGTTCGGCGGCGCTCTTGTCGTCGCCCTTCTTGTCGTCCTTGGCCTCGAACAGCGGCGCCGCGAATTCGGCGAGGTAGCGCAGGCGCTTGAGGCGCTTGCGCACGCGGTGCTGGCTGTCGGTGTCCAGCGATTCGAAGCGGCCGCCGTCGCGCAGGGCCTGCTCGTGCAGGCGTTGCAGGCGCTTGCGCAGGAAGCGACGGGCGTCGTCGGAGTCCAGCGGCGTGACGGGCGGCGCGCCCTCCGCGGCCGGTTCGGGCGTCGGGGCCTCGGTGGCGGTGAAGCCGATCAGGGCCACCAGCACCGACTGGAATGCCGGCGCGCGCACGGCCTCGCCGGGTGAAGGCTGGGAGGCGCCCGCACCAGCCGCATCGCCGGCCAGCGGATCCACCTCGGGCGCCCCGGCCTCGCGCAGCTTCGGCTGCGCGATCTTCGCCACCTGCTCGCGGTCGCGCAGCGCGCCGAGCGCGCGGAAGCAGTCGACCAGCGCCGGCTCCCAGCCCGCGCGGTCGAAGGCGCCCGTGGGATCGAGCCCCTCGAGTTCGCGCAGGGCGGTGCGCAGGCGCCGGATGCCGATGCGCAGCTGATGCACCTGCTCCTCGTCGTCGCTGCCCGCGGCCACTTCGGTGGCATTCGGCAGGATCTGCGCGAGGCAGTTCGCGACCACGGCGCGCTGGATCGCGCGGCCATCGGGCGCGCTCGCGAAGCGCGGCGGCTCGGCCTTGACGGCGGGCACCACCTCGAGCCCCGCGAGCAGGCGCGCGCCGCGCTCGGCCTTCGAGATGGTGCTGAACCACAGCCCGTGCTGCTGCGACCAGCGCTGCGCCAGCGCGACCAGGCCCGGCACGCTGCCGCGCTTGAGTTCGAGCTCGAGTTCGCAGACCGGCGATTCGCGCTGTTCGGGCGTGCCGGCATGCGCCACCACCTTGCCGACATCGAGCGCCAGCTCGGCCACGACGCCGCCCGGCCCGGTGCTGCGCACGTCGCGCGTGAGCCGCACGATGTCGGTGGACTGGCGCTCGACCAGCGCCAGGAGCTGCCCATCCTCGCCCGCGAGCGCCCGCGCCAGCCGCTCACCGACCGGCGTGCCCTCGTGGCGCCGCGGATCGATCTCGGGCGAGGCGCCCGCGGTGCCGAGGTCGACGTTGTGCTCGAGCCGGTGCAGCGCGTTGTCGCCGGTGGCCTTCACCGTCTGCACCCAGCGCCGGCCCTCCTTGCGCAGCCGCAGCACGATGCCCTGCGCGGCCAGCCGCTCGTCGGCGGTGTCGAAATAGCGCGCCTGCAGCCGCGTGCGCACCACGGCACCGCGACGCAGCGCGGCGTCGACGGCCTTCAGGCGATCGGTGGGGATGTGGAACTTGAATTCGATTTCCATGAGCCGGCCATGATGCACGCTGCGCGCCGTGGCGCCACCCATCGACGCACGGTGCGCGCGGGCATCGGGGCGAGCCGCCGGGGGCCGGAAGCGTCTTCTTGCAAATTGATGTGGACACCGTCCATTTTGTTTTGCATAATTTGTGGACGCTGTACACAACAACCCGTCCAGCGCCCCGAAGCCCCCTCTTTCGTTCTCTTCTTTCGACGCACAGGAAACACCATGGCCACCAAGCAGATCTTCGTGAACCTCCCCGTCAAGGACCTCGACAAGTCCAAGGCTTTCTTCAACGCGCTGGGCTACAGCTTCAACCCGCAGTTCACCGACGCCAATGCCGCCTGCATGGTGGTGCAGGAAGGCAGCATCCACGCGATGCTGCTGGTCGAGTCCTTCTTCAAGACCTTCACCGACAAGGCGATCGCCGACACCCGCACCAGCACCGAGGTGCTGCTGTGCCTGTCGTGCGAGAGCCGCGCCGAGGTCGACGAGCTGGTGGCCAAGGCGGTCGCCGCCGGCGGCACCACGCCGCGCTCGCCGCAGGACCTCGGCTTCATGTACGGCCATGGCTTCCAGGACCTCGACGGCCACCTCTGGGAACTCGTGTTCATGGACCCGAACGCGCAGATGCCCCAGCAATAAGGACGGCAGGCGACTCCGGCGATGCCCATCGTTCCATCCGCGAGCCGCACTGTCGCGCGCACGCGCCCTTCCGATGGGCGCCGGCGCCCCGACATGAGCGGCAAGGACACCGCGCCATCGACGGCGTCCGATCCCGAAAGGAAGGCCGACGTGCCCACCGCCACCGCCAGCTACAACCCCATCGTGGGGATCAAGCCCCTGGGCTTCCCGTGGGAGACGGTCGACCCGTTCCTGTTCTGCGTCTATCACGACGACGCCTATCCGCGCGCCAATGCGCAGATGGGCCCCGAGGCCTCGCTCGCGGGCCGCGACATCGGCCAGGACTTCAGCCGCAAGGACGGCTGGAGCATGTACCACGGCGAAACCGTGCCGGGCTTTCCCTCGCACCCGCACCGCGGCTTCGAGACCGTGACCATCGTGCGCAGGGGCCTGATCGACCATTCCGACTCGCTGGGCGCCACCGCGCGCTTCGGCGGCGGCGACGTGCAGTGGCTCACCGCCGGCAAGGGCATCGTGCATTCGGAGATGTTCCCGCTGCTCGACGCCGACGCGGCGAATCCGCTCGAGCTGTTCCAGATCTGGCTGAACCTGCCGGCCGCCAGCAAGATGGCCGAGCCGCACTTCACGATGTTCTGGTCGGAGGCGATCCCGCGCCTGGTGGTTGAGTCGCCGCGCGGCGGCCGCACCGAGATCGCGGTGATCGCGGGCCAGCTCGGCAACGCGGCCGAGGCCGGCGCGCCCGCGCCCATCGATCCGCTGGCGCCGCCGCCCGATTCGTGGGCCGCGCGCACCGAGGCCGACGTGGCGATCTGGACCCTGCGCATGACGCCCGGCGCCGACTGGACGCTGCCGGCCGCCAGCGGCGAAGGCACGCGGCGCATGCTGTACTTCTTCAAGGGTGCGCGGGCGCGCATCGCGGGCCGCGAAGTGCAGGGGCCGGCGGCCATCGAGCTGCATGCCGGCAGCGCGGTGGAGATCGTCAACGGCGACGCCGACACGGCCGAGTTCCTGCTGCTGCAGGGCCGCCCGATCGCCGAGCCGGTGGTGCAGTACGGGCCCTTCGTGATGAACACACAGGCCGAGATCAGCCAGACCCTGGCCGACTACCGCCGCACGCAGTTCGGCGGCTGGCCCTGGGACGACGCGGCGCCCGTGCATGGCCACGACCCGGCGCGCTTCGCGCGGCACCCGGGCGGGCGCGAGGACAAGCCGGCGAGCTGAAGACTCAGAAGGTCTTGAGCATCTCGGCGCCCAGCGCCGTCATGCTCGGCACGAACTCGATCACCTCGGCGCGCGCCACCTCGCCCTGCACGAAGGGGTCGCGCGCCAGCACCGCCTCGAGCGCGGCGCGGTCGCCCGAGCGCGCGATGATCACGCCGCCGCGGCGCGGCACCTGGCGACCCGAGGCGATGAACATCCCGCTCTCGTAGTGCTTGCGCAGCCACACCATGTGCGCGTCGATCAGCGCGTCGACCTCCTCGAGGGGGCGGATGTAGGTGAGGGTCACGATGAACATGCGCGGGGCTTCCTGGGTGATGCGACCGACCGATGCTAGGGCCTTCGCATCACGGCCTCGGACCAAGCCGCGGTAACCGGATGCAAATCCACGCCCGGCATCCGCCATCTGGCACTTGGCGCTCAACCGATGCCCAGCACCACCGACGCCACCAGCCACACGTTGGCCGCGCTGATCACGCCGAACAGCAGCCAGGCCAGCGACTTCACCACCGGCCCGTTCGCGAAGCCGCCCATCAGCGCGCGGTCGCTCGTGAAGCGGATCAGCGGCCACATCGCGAACGGCAGCTGGAAGCTCAGCATCACCTGGCTCAGCACCAGCATCTTGCCCACGCCGCCGTCGCCGAACCACCACACGCCGACGAAGGCCGGCACCAGCGCGAGCGCCCGCGTGATCAGGCGCCGTTGCCAGCACGGGATCTTCAGGTCGAGAAAACCTTCCATGATGATCTGGCCCGCGATGGTGCCGGTGAAGGTCGAGCTCTGGCCCGAGGCCAGCAGCGCGATGCCGAACAGCGTGGCCGCCAGCGCGCTGCCCACCACCGGTTCGATCAGCCGGTAGGCATCGTCGATCTCGGTCACCGCCGTGTGGCCGGTGCCGTGGAAGGCGCTGGCCGCGAGCACCATGATGGCCGCGTTGACCAGCAGCGCGAGCGACAGCGAGACCACCGCGTCGAGCGTGCAGAAGCGCACCGCCTCGCGCCGCGCGGGCTCGGTCGGCGCCACCAGCCGGGTCTGCACGATCGACGAATGCAGGTAGAGGTTGTGCGGCATCACGGTCGCGCCCACGATGCCGATCGCGAGGTAGAGCGCGCCCGGCTGATGCAGCCGCTCGAGCATCGGCACGAAGCCGACCGCCACGCCGAGCCAGTTGGGCGGCGCCATCGCGAGCTCGACCACGAAGCAGGCCGCGATGGTGCCGACCAGGCCGAGCACGATTGCTTCCACGCGCCGGAAGCCGGCACCCTGCAGGCCCAGCACCAGCAGCGTGTCGAAGGCGGTGATGAGGATGCCGACCGGGATCGAGACGCCGAACAGCAGGTGCAGCGCGAGCGCGCTGCCGAGCACCTCGGCCAGGTCGCAGGCCACGATGGCGAGTTCGGCGCCGAGCCAGAGGAAGCGGTTGACGCGCGGCGAATAGCGCTCGCGGCAGGCGCGCGCCAGATCCTTCTGCGCGATCAGCCCGAGCCGCACGCACAGGGTCTGCAGCAGCATCGCCGCGAGGCTCGCGAGCAGCACCACGAACAGCAGGCCGTAGCCGAAGCGCGAGCCGGCCTCGATGTCGGTGGCCCAGTTGCCCGGGTCCATGTAGCCCACCGACACCAGCAACCCCGGGCCCGCGTAGCGCAACAGCTTGCGGCCGAAGGACAGCTCCTGCGGCACCGCGACGCTGCCTTTCACCTCGGACGGACAGAAAGGCGCGGTGGCGGTGCGGGGCAGCGGGAAGAACATGCGCACGATGATAGGGACAAGCCCTCGGCCTTGTCGCCCAGCGGACCACCCTGCCCGGCAGGCCCGCGCGGAATCTCTTAGATTCGAAGGCTCGCGGCCGCACCGGCCCGCTCATCCCGTTCAGGAGACCCTCGCCCATGATCCACGTCGTCGCCGTCATCACCGCCAAGCCCGGCCAGCGCGCCGCGCTGCTCGCCGCCTTCGCCGAGAACCGTGCCGCGGTGCTGGCCGAGAAGGGCTGCATCGAATACGGCGCCACCATCGACGCACAGGGCATCCCGCCCTCGAAGGCCAGCTTCGGCGCCGACACCTTCGTCGTGGTCGAGAAGTGGGAGACGTTGGCCGACCTGCAGGCCCATGCGGTCGCGCCGCACATGAAGGCCCATGGCGAGAAGACCAAGGCACTGGTCGAGAGCAAGCTGATCCACGTGCTCGAACCGGTCTGAGGCCGCGCGCCCGACGGGCGCTTCTTTCTCCTTCGCCGCCTACCCCTTTCCGTTGTATTCGTGCGCACGGGATGCTGCTACCTTTGCCGGCAGCCGTTCAACGACACAGAGAGGGGACCACGGACATGGCGATCTTCCGTTCGCAAGGCCTGCGCCGCTGCGCGCGCGCCGCCGCGGTGCCCGCCGCGCTGGCCGCGCTCGTGCTGCTGGCCAGCGGCTGCGCGCCGCTGATGGCGCCGCCCTACGCGGCCGACTACGAGGCGCTCGACCGCCTCGAGGCCACGCGCCCCGGCATGGTGGCGGTGGCGCGCGCCCAGCCCACCGATCCCGAGGACAGGGTCAACAACGTGCGCATGCGCAGCACGCGCCTGGTCTCGCCCAACGGCAGCTTCGCGCTCTACCTCGAGGAGGCGATGCGGCGCGACCTGGCCGAGATCTCGGTGCTCGATCCCAAGGCGCCCACGCGCATCGCGGCGCGCATCCTGCTCAACGAGCTCGACCTCGGCGTGTTCAACGGCGGCGGCCGCATGGAGGTCGAGATCGTGGTCACGCGTGGCGACACGCAGCGGCTGCGCCGCACCTACCGCGGCGAGACCAAGTTCGAATCGGGCTATGGCGCCGCGGTGGCCGTGCCGGCCGGTCAGGCCGAGTACCCGCGCCTGGTGCGCGCGCTGCTGCGCCAGGTCTATGCCGACCCGCAGTTCGTGGCGGCGATCCGGCCATGACGACAACGACACGAGGCGCCGCCATGTCCCTGCGCTCTTCCTGCGCGCGCGCCGCCGGCATCGCCGCCCTCGCCTTCGGCGCGCTGCTGCTCGCGGCCTGCACCCATCCGATCACCATGGTCACCGACCCGGCGCCACCGCGTTCGCTGCAGCACCTGGTGCAGAAGAAGGTGGCCTACGTGATGACCGACGCGCAGCGCGACACCCAGGTGGTCACGCCCGGCGGCAGCGGCGACAAGGTCAGCTACTTCCCCTACCGCGACCTCGAGAAGCCGGTGCGCGACGCGCTGCGCTCCGTCTACCGCGACGTGGTGGTGCTGCGCACCGCGAACGACGTGAAGGCCAACCAGGCGGCCGGCATCGCGCTGGTGTTCACGCCGAAGATCACGACCGACTCGAGTTCCACCTCGCTGCTGGCCTGGCCGCCGACCTCGTTCACCGCCGAGGTGCAGTGCGTGGTCACCGATGCCGCGGGCGCCGAGGTCACGCGGGTGCGCGCGGTCGGCAACGGCACGGCCGAGTTCGGCGAGTACAAGGGCGACTTCGGCCTGGCCGCGCGGCGCGCCGCGGCGCGCATGGCGGGGCAGCTCGCGAGCGAGATACGGCGCAACGAGAAGCTGCGCTGAAGGCGGCGCCCCAATGAAAAACGCGCTCCGGGGAGCGCGTTCTTCCTGGCGGGTTCGAAGGCTTACTTCGAGACGACCTTCACCATCTCGAGGCACTTGTTCGAGTAGCCCCATTCGTTGTCGTACCAGCTCACGAGCTTCACGAAGGTGCCGTCGAGCGCGATGCCGGCTTCGGCGTCGAAGATCGAGGTGCGCGGGTCGCCG